>ULUL01014104.1_pt1 | contig 23631 bp, 19 predicted proteins | sample 1958481 | NCBI WGS metagenome assembly ULUL01 (sample SAMEA4835759, study PRJEB28245) | human gut metagenome | biome: gut microbiome; material: fecal sample | place: Denmark | collected 2008 | reverse complement strand
AACCGAAATCCTCCGCCCCATCCACAGCGGCGGGGAGGAAGAATCGCAGACCGAACCGGGGCAGCCAGGGCATGTCAGTGTTCCGCACCGCACGGATGGAGACATCCAGCGCGCCCCCGGCGCTCAGGCGCCAGGTAATTTCGGCTTCGAGTATGTTTTGCAGCGACACAGCGCCAAGACTGATGCGGCAGCGCAGCTGAAATATCCCGCGCCGCTGTTCTGCTCGATATTCCTTGAGGCGCGGTATGGCCCGGTCATAGCCCGCGGCCTCCCACTCACGGCGGATGTACATGTCGTTGTCCGTCGGCGCGCGCCATATGTTCAGCGCGGCGTCCTCCGCGGCCGTCTTGCCGTCGATGCTGAGGCGAAGGAGACGTCCGTCGGACTTGCTCCACACAGCGCGCACGCGCCCGGAGGCGGCGGAAAGCTCCAAATCGTCCACGTACACCTCCCAGACCGCGCCGCGTCCGAGCATTGGTTTCGGACTGGCGGCGTGCGTGCGGAGTATTGCCTGGTCGAATCCAACCTCTGTACCGCGCGCATCAAACCACCTGAAAACCAGCGCTGCAAAACCCTCGCCCGGCTGCTGGAATTCTATTCCCAGCGCGCGTCGCGCGTGCGGCGGGATATCTATCGCCTCGCCGCGCAGGCGGCAGAATTCCGTTTCGCCGTCCTCGGACTGGAGCCGGCAGCTGAGCGTAAGATCGTCTGCGGGGCTGAGGAAATCCCGCATGTTCTCAAAGACGAAGCGCCGAGCTTCCGCGTCAAATTCAACGAGCCGCACGGGGCGGATGACCTGCTTATACTCCAAAAGCCCGGTGTGAGGCATCCTGTCCGGGAAAACCATGCCGTCCACACAGAAATTGCCGTCGTTCGGTTCGTCTCCGAAGTCGCCGCCGTAGAGGTAGCGCAGCCCATCATCTGAGGCAGATAGCACGGCGTGGTCGCACCACTCCCAGATAAAACCGCCGCAGAAGCCTGGGTGGCGGCGCATGCACTCCCGGTAGTCCTCAAGGTCTCCGGGGCCGTTGCCCATGGAATGGCAGTATTCGCACAGCAGAAGGGGCTTTTCGGGCCCGGCTGCGAAGTATGCGTCAATTTCCTCGATGCTCGCGTACATGCGGCTGTAGATGTCCAGATGTTCCAGGCTGAATCGACCGCCGCGGCGCGGGTGAATAGAGCTCTCGTAATGCGTCAGCCGCGAGGGGTCGGCACGCTTGGTCCACTCCAGCGCGGCCTCAAAGTTGCGCCCGTAGCCTGATTCGTTGCCCATGGACCAGATGAGCACGCAGGGGCGGTTTATATCCCGGAGCACGAGCTGCCGTACGCGGTCAAGAATGACCTCACGGTAAGCCGGGTCGTCGGCCAGCAGGCCGAAGTCGGCTCCCTTGCCGTAGAGGGCGTCCACGCCGTGGGTCTCGATGCAGGCCTCGTCAATGACGTAAAATCCCAGCCTGTCGCAGAGGTCAAGCAGCAGGGGGGAGGGCGGGTAGTGCGAGGTCCGCAGGGCGTTGATGTTGTGGGCCTTCATCATGAGCAGATCGCGCTCAAGCTGCTCATAAGACGAGCTTGCGCCTGTGACGGGGTCGCTGTCGTGACGGTTCATGCCGTTAAAGGTGATGGGCGAGCCGTTCAGACAGATGCGCAGCTCGCTGTCTATAGCCACACTTCGGATGCCTACACTCTGGGCGATGTATTCGCTTCCGCAGTGGAGCAGCAGGGTATAGAGCTCCGGCGTCTCAGCCGACCATAGACGAGGCGAGGCGATAGGGATGCTCAGGCCCTCCTCATAGCGGCCGGAGGCAACGAGCACACCGTCCGGGTCAAGTAGGCGAAACTCTGTCTCAGGCGGAGCCCCAGTGAAAGAGAGTCTCAGCCCAACACGCGCTTCGCCATTCTTGAGCTCGGTAGTGATGCGCAGGTCCTCAATGCAGTTCTCGTCCCTGACTAGGATATAGACGTCCCTGAAAATGCCGGAGAGCCGGAACTTGTCCTGGTCCTCGAAATAGCTGCCGTCGCACCATTTGAGGACGAGAAAGCAGATGGTGTTCTCCCCGTCGTGCAGGAAATCGGTGATATCAAAACGGCTGGTGGAGTAGGAGACCTTGCTGAAGCCTGCGAACTGTCCGTTCAGCCAGAGGTAAAAGCAGCTGTCGATGCCCTCACAGTTGAGCACCGCCCGAGTCCCGGCCCGTTTGTCATAGGTGAAGCTGCGCATATAGACACCGCAGGGGTTTTTAAAGGGGACAAATGGCGGGTCGAAAGGGAAGGGGTAGCGTATGTTGACGTACTGCTGTTGGTCAAAGCCTTTCATTTGCCAGGACGAGGGCAGGTCGATATATCCATACCCGTCCATGAGTCCGATGTCCTCCCAAAACGGCGCAGTCAGCGCACGGACGTTTTCAAAGAAACCGAAACGCCAGCGCCCGTTCAGGCTGTGAAAGCGCCCCGAATACTCTCGCCTGAGCCGCGCCGCATGCTCGTTGTCGGCAGGGATAAAATAGGAACAGGCAGGCAGCGCCCCGATGCGAATGACAGCGGGGTTCTCAAAGTAGTTTTGAATAAGCATGTTGACCTCCAGCAAAAGCTGTTATATTGTGATAAGACGCATGAAGGCAGGGGGGCGTATCTGCGCCGGCCCTGCCTCCGCTGCTCATTTGGAGCTTATACCAAGTACGACGGGCGTGGACTTGTAGCCTATGCCCATGCGGTCTATGCCCATGTCGATGAGCTTGAGGAAATGCTCGCGCGTCCTTATGCAGCCGGAGCCCTTGATCTTGGCCTTGCCCTCGGCGTTCTCGAGCATTATTGCGACAACCTCCTCCGTGGCGCCAACGCAGGGCCCGCCGGTGTAGAAGCCGGTGGAGCTCTTTACAAAATCGGCTCCAGCAGCAACGGCGACGCGGGTGGCCTCGGCAATCTGCTGCGCGTCAAGCGCGTCGGTTTCAAGAATGACCTTGAGCGCCGTGCCGTACTTGTGGCAGACCTCGGCAACTGCGCGTATGTCCGCGCCGACCTCGTCCCACATACCGCTGCGTATCCAGCCGTAATTTGCGACCATGTCAAGCTCAAAGATGTCTCCGCGGCGGCAGTATTCCTCAGCCTGGAGGCACTTGGAGCGCGTGGTGGAGAGCCCAAAGGGGAAATCGCAAACGACGCATATCTTCGTATCCGTGCCTGCGCAGAGCTCGGCCGCAATGTCGAGGGAGGCCGGGTTTACGCACACGGTACGGCAGCCGTAGTCAATGCCCTCCTGAATGTATTTGCGGATGTCGTCCTGAGTGAACTCAGGCTTAAGAACGGACTGGTCAATGTAGCTGGCCAGCTCCTTGACAGACATATCTGCCGCTTTTTTTCTTGTTTCCATTTCTTCACCGTACACCGCGAAGGATGTGCGCTCCTTTCCAAGATTGGGCGATGGGTAATTCCCTCACGCCCATGTTGTATGATAATGTATTGATAATTATCTGTCAACAGCAATACAAGCAAGCATCCTGGTGTACACATCTAATATAGCAAAAGGAAATTTCCTTGAAAACTGGCTGATTGCATAATATTGAACAACATTATTTGAATAATCACACAAAAATGACAATATACCTGGAATTAGGTTCGTTTTTTCCAAGTCATAAACACAATTTCCATGTACAAGCGGCCGTCTTGCCACTATGCTAATTGTATCATACAACCGTATGAAATCCAAAAACAGAGGAGCAGAGGAGAATGAAAAAACTTTTGGCGCTGTTGCTTGTTCTTGCAATGACGTTTGGCCTGGCTGCATGCGGACAGGAGAGCGCACAGCCGTCCGCCGCACCTTCCCAGAGTTCGGACCCCGCAGCTGAGCAGACGGGAGACGCAGAACACGAGCCCGTAACGCTTAGGATTTACGTCAGATACTCCGATGACGACACAATACTTCCGTATGACTACGCGGTAGAGTGCCTTAAGGAGGATATGCCCTGGGTCACGTTGGAGCTTGAGGCTATGCCCGCCGATGACAGCGTCAAGCTCAAGTCCATGGTTGCGACCGGCGACCTTCCGGACATTTTCTCCCTCCAGGGCTCTGACCTCATAGACTCCATGATACAGGCCGGAGCAGTCGCCGACCTCACGGAGGATATAGAGGCAAACGGCTTCTTTGACAAGGTCCTGCCCGCCGCTTACAGCAAGCTGTATCACACTGACGGCAAGATCTACACTCTGCCTTACACCAGCACTGAGGTTGCCCTGCTCTTTGTGAACAAGACCATATTTGAGGAAAACAACGTTGCCATCCCGACCACCATTGACGAGTGGGTGGCGGCCGCCGAGACGCTTTCCGCGAACGGCGTCACCGTTCTGCCCATCTTCGGCAAGGAGCAGTGGATATGCAACACCTTCTATGACGCGCTTGTCACGCGTTATATCCCCGAGGGTCTGACCGGCCTCCAGGAGGGGACGACCAGCATCCGCGACGAGGGCTATCTCAAGGCCGCGCAGGATTTGAAGCGCCTTGCTGACGCCGGCGCTTTCCCCGCGGGCGTGACCACGCTCAACTATGAGCAGGCCACCAACATGTGGTACAACAACGAGGCTGCCATGTTCTTCAACGGCCAGTGGGAGATCACCACCTCCGATGCCTATCTCGGTGAAAGCGCTGACTGGATCCCCATCCCCGCCGCTACCGAGGAGGACATTGAGACTTCGCAGTATGCCTTCGTAGGCGGCACCGGCACGGCCGCGGGCCTGGGCGTCTCCGCATGGAGCGAGAACTACGACGTAGCCGTTGAAGTCGCCTGCTATCTGGCGGAGAAGTACGCCGAGTACAACTTCACTCAGCGCGGCGCCGCCACGGTTGCCGTGCAGTGCGACAAGCCTGTTGAGGTCGAGCCTCCTGCAATGATGTCCAAGCTGGGCGAGTGGATGCCCAAGATCACCAGCACCACCGTTCTCGCCGGCAGCGGCGGCAACATGGAGCTCTACACCGTGCTCGGAGAGGGCACGCAGAGCCTGCTTGCCGGGGTAATGACGCCGGAAGAGTTTATCGAGAGCATCGCTTTTGTGCTCGGTGAGTAAAAATCAGGCGTTAGCAGCACAAGGAGAGGCCCGCGGGCCTCTCCTTGTGGGTAGGCAGAAAGGGGTGCCCATTCCATGAAGAAGTATCTGGGGAACAAGCGCGTGATAATCTTCCTTATTGCGCCTACCATGATACTCATATCGGTGATGGTTCTGTATCCCATGCTTGTGCTAGTGGTGCACAGCTTTACTGAATGGGATGGATTGAATCCGGCGACCTTCAACGGTATAAGCAACTACATCAAGCTTTTCAAAGACCCAATATTCTACACAGGTCTCAAAAACGGCCTGATATTTGCAGGGCTTCAAGCCCTCATACAGATACCGCTTGCAACTCTGCTGGCATTTGCCGTCAAGCACTCTGGCCGTATTGAGAAAAAATTCTTCCGCATTTCCTACTATATTCCCGCCGTGCTCTCAATTACAGTCGTCTCTCAGCTCTGGCTGTCCATGTACAACGCCGACAACGGCCTTATAAATAAGCTCTTTGAGCTTCTTGGCATCTCGTACAGGCAGAATTGGCTCGGGGACGAACGCTGGGCCATTGTTGCCATAACCATGGTAAATATTTGGCAGTTCACGGGTTATCAGTTTATTCTGCTGCTTTCTGCCGCGAATTCCATACCCGACCATTATTTCGAGGCGGCGAGGATCGACGGCTGTACCAAGGCCCAGGCGCACATCAAGATAACCATCCCGCTCATGCAGGAGACGTATAAATACTGCCTCATTATAGCAATAACCGGCGGCCTTAACGCCTTTGCCAGCATGAACATAATGACTGGCGGCGGCCCCGGCACCTCTACGTATACGCTGACATACCTCATGTATCGGTCGGCGTTCAAGATCGGCAACTACGGCTACGGCTGCACATCGGCAGTCATGCTTGTCGTCCAGTGCCTGATCGTTTCGATCATCATTAACAGGCTTGTAGCGCGAGAGCGCATAGTTTACTGACAAGGGGCTGAGAGATATGAAACATCATAAAAGGCTATCTGTCGGCTCGCTGCTTTTCAAGGTCATTCTCTACGTCTACGCGGTCGTGAACCTGTATCCGCTCATTTGGATGCTGTTCTATTCCTTCAAGGACAACCTGGAGATATTCGCGACGAACCCCTTCGGCCCGCCTACAGTGCTGCACTACGAAAACTACGTCAAGGCATGGAATACCTTCAACCTGCCGACATATTTCATGAACAGCGTAAAGGTGACTGTAGCAGTCATAGTATTCGTTGTCGTATTCGCCACTATGTTTGCGTATGCAACGGCTCGTATGAGGTTCAAGGGCCAGGGCTTTCTGCGGATGCTGACGCTCATCGGGCTTTTCCTCCCGCTTCAGTGCATCATGATACCCATAGCCGTCCTCGTGCGCGACCTGCACATAAACAACACGCTCTGGGCGGTCATAGTGCCGTATACAGCGTTTAACCTCTCATTTTCGATAATGGTGCTGTACGGCTATATGCGTAGCCTGCCGTTCGAGCTTGAGGAATCAGCCTGCATAGACGGGGCTTCGATACTCACGTGCTTTCTGCGCGTGATCGTTCCAAATGTCAAGTCGGCAATAGCAACTGTGTCGATATTTATTTTCATGAGCGTATGGAACGAGTATAACCTCGCCCTTATCCTGCTCACTCGCGAGGAGCTTAAGACCCTGCCGCTGGGCCTTCTGTTCTTCCAGGGCGAGTACACCACAGACTGGGGCGCCATGGGCGCGACAATGGTCATTGCCAGCATACCCACCGTGCTGGTGTACACGCTTTTCAGCTCGCAGGTAGAAAAGGCCATGACGGTATCCGGTGCGGTAAAGGGTTAAACCGTCGAGGTGTTAAGGAGGGTAAATATGCACAACAGCTTTGAATTCAAAGTCGGTTTTCAGCAATTTGCAAACAGATGCCCTGAGAGCCTGAAGCCCGGGCGTGAGTCCTTCGTGTGGTACATAGAGGAGTGCAAGCGCATGGGCGCGCACTCGCTCTCCATGATGCCCGTAGCCAGGATACCGGAGTCGGAAAAATACGACGCGGGATACCTGGAGTTCTCGGATATGGGCTACGTGCGGGAGATGGCCGCCCTTGCAAAGGAGGCGGACGTGCACTTTGTAGTGTATTGCATCCCGCTTATGAGCCTGGCCGGACTAAAGCATCCGGTGACCGGCCAAGTTGGCATGGAGCCCGCTGCGGCCAGGAAGTATCTTGACAAGATAATCGAGATCTGCGACATCTTCGGCGCTGACACCCTGGGCGGCGGTTATGGCAAGCTTGAGGTAAAGTACAGCCGCTATAACCGGGCCGTGAGCTACGATACAGTCAAGGCTTTCGTGAAAGCGAACCTGAAAGAGCTGGGCAGGGCGCTCGAAGGCACGAATATAATGATGGCCTACGAGAACCACTGCGATTTTACTGGCCGCGAGATAGCGCAGATCTTGGAGGAGACGGACCACCCCAACATAGGCGGAATGTTCGACATAGGAAACGGTGCGGTCATATGCTGCGACCCGATGGCGGACGTGGAGTATCTGGCGCCCTGGGCCGTAGCCGCGCATTTCAAGGACTTCAAGGTCGTTGACAACCCGGTTTTCGAGCACCTCTGGCAGGACATGCCCATGATATTCAAAGGCTGCTGCCTCGGTGAAGGGATAATTGATTTTGACGTAATAATGCGCGCCATCTGCGAGAAGGCAAAGCGCAAAAACGGGATGATACTCATGGCTGAGCCGGCGTTTATACTCCCGGAACAGCACTACAACTGCCTTGAAGAGATGCACGAGTTTGACAGGAAGTGCACGCGTCAGTTTGTGAGCTTCATGCAGGAGCTCGTTGAAAAGTATTGAGATTTGGAGGGCTGAAAAATGAGGAAAATGGGTATCGGCGTCGCGGGATGCGGCTCAACAGGCATACAGTCCGTCTGCCAGCACACGGTGTTCCCAGACGAGTGCGAGCTGGTTTATACTGCGGCGGTAATGGACCCCGTGCCGGGCAGGGCGAAATACGTCGCTGAGAAATTCAATGTTCCCAAATACTACGAGGACTACGATGAGCTGCTGGCCGACCCCGACGTGGAGCTCGTGACCTTGGCGTCGCCAATAGGCGTGCATTTTGAGCAGGGCATGAAGGCCATACGCGCAGGCAAGCACGTACATTTCAACAAGACCATGTGCCTTACCGCTGAAGAGGCTACGGCTATGATAGATGAGGCGGCGAAATACGGCGTGAAGCTGGTATCGTCCCCCGGCCAGATGACTTCCCCCGCGCTCCGCCGCATGAGGAAAGCAATACTCACCGGCGAGATCGGCATACCGAGCTGGACCATCGGCGGCTCGGAAGGCGTGCTTTATTGGCACTGCTGGCAGCCCAACCGCGACTTCGGCAACGGCATGGAGAAAATAGACCCCACCTGGTACTTTAAGCAGCCGGCGGGCGGGCCTATCTGGGACTGCACCGTCTACGCCCTGCACGCCATGACCGGCATCTACGGCCCCGCCAAGCGCGTGACCGCATTCTCCGGCCAGCGGGTCAAGGAGTTCGAGTTTGACGGCCGCAAGATAGAGTCTGAGGTTGACGACTCCACGCAGATGATACTGGACTTCGGCGACGCGTTTTACGGAGTGATATACACCTCGCTGAAGGGCGACTTCGGCAATTATAACGGTTTCGGCACCATTACCTTCGGCACCGAGGGCCGGATCATGGACGGAAAAATCGTGGGCAAAAACGGAGAAGTCCAGCTCTACGACCCGAGCAAAATGGATTTGAACTTTGTGCGCGCCAATATGGGGCTGCCTCACCTGAACGACCACCAGGTCACCCTGGGCGAATCGCATATCTTCGAGGACATAAACCAGCTCTCCGAGTGGGCGCAGGGCGGAAAGCCCGCAGCCGGCACGGCGGAGCACGCCAGGCACGTCATAGAGATAATAGGCGCGGCCTATGAATCGGCCAGAACAGGCAGGGCAGTGGAGCTCAAGACGAGCTTCGAGCCCATTCCGCTGGAAGAGCTGTAAAGAGGCGCCGGAGGGAGCAGGACAATGATAAGAGTTATCCAAGTCGGCTATGGCTATTGGGGAGAGAGCTGGGTCCAGCACCTGCGGGACGACCCTAACTTTGAACTTGCGGCCCTGGTCGTCCGAACCGAGGAAACTCTGCAAAAAGCCAGAGTTAAGTGGAAACTGCCGGATTCAATCTGCTTTACGGACTATGACGAGGCGCTGAAACTGGACGCTGACCTTGTCATCATAGTCATGCCGCATTATGCCCACATAGAATTTGCGCGCAAGGCAGTGGAGGCGGGCAAGAACGTGCTCATAGAAAAGCCGCTTTGCGACGATATGGATGAGGCGAAGGAGTTCGCGAAGTGGATGCGCGGACGCAGTGAGCGCGTTTTTGTGAGCCATAACTACCGATATCGTGAGGAGCTTTGGCGCGTCCGCAGCGGAATAGAGAGCGGTGAGCTGGGGCAGCTTGAATTTGTGGAGCTGGACTATCGCGCCGGTATGACCACAGACCCCAACGAACACATCTGGAATATCCAGGGCTGGAGAGGCAGGCAGGTCTGTATGCAGGTCTATGAGGTCTGTATACACCACTTTGATATGTTCCGTTTCCTGACGCGTTCAAACGCGAAGTCGGTCTATGCCCTGGGCTGGAATCCGGAATGGGCCGTGACCCGCGGGCCGGAGTCGCTTTTCATAGTTATCGAGTTTGAAAACGGCGTGAAAGTGCAGTTTTCAAGCCACATGAGCTCAGTGGGCGCTCCCACCGAGTTCCAGGGCGACTGGAAGATACAGTGCAGCCGCGGTCTTGTGAGCTGGAGCTCGGGCGTCGGGCTGAACATAGCCCCGGCGGCGGATAAGCCCGGCGAGCTGCCCGGTCCCGACAAGGTCGATTTCCCGGGCACTGACAGAAAGGGCGTGCTGCACGACCTTTACCTGGAGCTGTGCGGGGAGGGCGGGACAGACCTGCCCAGCCTGGAGGACAACCTCAACAGTCTGGCCATAGCGGCCGCGGTTCTGATTTCCGCCAAGGAAAAGCGCGTTGTTCAGCTCAGCGAGCTGCTTTGAGGTGCGTAAATGAGAGTTGCGGTAATAGGTGCCGGTCTGGTGGCAAAGACCTTTCATGTCCCCGCTTTTCTGGCTTGCCCCGGGGTCGAGATAAGCGCAGTATACGACAGGCGTCTGGAAAAAGCGGAAGCCCTGGCAGCGCCGCTGGGCGCAAAGGCGTTTACAGATTACGGCGAGCTTTTGCGCTCCGGCGCGGCGGATGCCGTCACGATATGTACCCGCACGGATATGCACTGCTCCATGGCGGTGCAGGCCGCAAAGGCCGGCAAGCACATCTTCCTGGAAAAGCCCATGGCCACAAGCGCCGCAGAGGCCAAGGAGATATGCGAGGAAACTGAGCGCGCGGGCGTTACGTTCATGCTGGGGATGCTCAACCGGTTCAGGACGGAGAGCCTTATCCTGACCGAGCGCCGCGAGGCCGGGTTGATGGGCGATATTTACCACGCCGACGCACGCTGGATAAGGCGGCGCGGCATACCCTCAAACGGCTGGTTCGTGCAGAAGGCGCTGTCCGGTGGAGGAGCAGGCATAGACATAGGCGTCCACGCAATAGACACTGCCTGGTACCTCATGGGCAGCCCCGAACCTGTGGCGGTCAGCGCCGTAACGCACAGCCGCCTGGGGGATGCCGGAGCCCGCGGCCTGAGCAGCTGGGGAACGGAAGCGCCCGCAGGCAGGCCTATGGACGTGGAAGAGGCGGCGGCCGCTCTGATACGTTTTGAAAACGGCAAGAGCATGACCCTGACGGTCAGCTGGGCAATAAACGGCCCGGAGGAAGACTTCAATCTTAAAATATACGGCACCAGGGAGGGCGCAAGCTTAAATCCTTTCGTGATTTATGGCATGGAGCAGGGCTATTGCGCCGACATACAACCGAAGTTCGTGCGTGATGACGCGTGGAAAGAGGGCTTCAAAAACGAAATAGCGCACTTCGTACACTGCGTTGAGAGCGGGAAGCAGCCTGTGAGCTCGGCGCGCAGCTGCTACACTGTGCAGCGAATGATAGACGCTATTTATGAATCCGCTTCCCGAGCTGAGGAAATACGTTTGGATCGAGGTGAGGTATAGTGGAGCTTGACAGGCATTGGTGGAAGGAGTGCGTTTTCTACCAGATATATCCGCGCAGCTTCCAGGACTCGAACGGCGACGGTATAGGCGACCTGCGCGGAATAATAGACCGCGTGGATTACCTCGCAGACCTGGGGGTTGGCGGCATCTGGCTGGGCCCGGTTTTTGAGTCCCCTGGAGACGACATGGGCTACGATATATCCGATTATCGCCGTATCCTGGACATCTTCGGCACCATGGAGGACTGGGAGGAGCTCAGAGACAAGCTGCACTCTCGCGGTATCAGGATACTTGTGGACCTCGTGGTGAACCACACCTCGGACGAGCACCCCTGGTTTGTAAGCGCCCGCAGCAGCCGTGACGACCCGAAGCACGACTATTATATCTGGAGAGAGGGCAGGGAAGGGAAGGAGCCCAACAATTGGGCGTCCTTTTTCAACCCTTCCGCGTGGGAGTATAACCCGCAGACGGACGAATACTACCTGCACCTCTTCTCCAAAAAGCAGCCGGACCTCAACTGGCATAACGAAGCCGTGCGCAAAGAGGTATATGAAATGATGTCCTGGTGGCTTGACAAGGGCGCGGACGGCTTCAGGATGGACGTTATAAACCTGCTGTGCAAAACCGACGGCCTGCCGGATGCCTCCGGGCCGACGGACATGAACGGCTATGTTTTCCCGGTTGAGCACATGTGCGACGTTCCGCCCATACACGAGTACCTACAGGAGATGGCGGAGCAGGTATACGCGGACAAAGACATCTTCACCGTAGGCGAGTGCATAGCGCTGAACACCGAAGAGGGGAAGAAGTATACTGCCGGAAAAAAGCGCGAATTGGACGCCGTGTTCTCCTTCGAGCACATAGACATGGACGGCCAGCCGCTTGGCAAGTGGTATTACAGGCCCTGGGAGCTGCCTGAGCTCAAGGAGCGCCTGACCCGCTGGCAGAGCGAACTGCACGACGGCTGGCTCGGCCTTTTCTGGTCCAATCAGGATCAGCCACGGGCGCTCTCGCGCTTCGGCACCACGGGCAAGTACAGAGAGCGCTGCGCAAAAATGCTGGCGATGGTCCTGCATACGCTGCGCGGTACTCCGTTCGTCTATCAGGGCGAGGAATTGGGCATGGTAAACGTCCCGTGGACCGACGTGAGCCAACTCCGGGACATCGAGAGCCGCACCTTTGCAGAAAACTGTCGCCGAACCGGGGCGGGCGAGGAGTTTATGTGGGATGCAATACACCGCAAGGCCCGCGACAACGCCCGGACGCCCATGCCCTGGGACGGCAGCCCCAACGGTGGCTTCACCAGCGGAACGCCCTGGATAATGCTCAACCCGGACAACGACGAGATAAACGTTGAAAAGGCTCTGGCAGACCCTGATTCCGTCCTGCACTTTTACCGGCGCATTATAGCAATGCGCAAGGAAAACCTCATCATGCCATACGGCGAGGTAGAGCTGGTATGGCCGGAGGACAAGCAGGTCTTTGCGTATTTTAAGCGCTTGGAGGGAGAGACCTGGCTTGTCGCCGCTAATTTCAGCGAAAACGAAGTTGTTCGCAGCTTCCCCGAGGGCGCCGCAGCCCCGGAACTGATACTCACGAACGCGGAAGACTGCGAGTGGCAAAGCGAAGGCCGCCTGAAACTTGCGCCGTATCAGGCCGTCATATTGCGCCTTTCATAGAGAATCGCGCGGCAAAAAAGCACGCCTCCCCGGCAGGGGAGGCGTGTTGTCATTCCTTTTCTTCTTCCTCTTCAACAGGAGGGAGCCTTTTTATTTCCACCTCGGTGACGCGGCGGCTGTCCACTGAGAGGACGGTGAAGCTGAGGCCGTCGAAGCTGAAGCTGTCTCCGGGCTTGGGGATGCGGCCGAGCTGTTCCATGACCCAGCCGCTGAGAGTGACGCTTTCACTCTCGCAGGCGATGTCGAAGCGCTCAAACACCTCGTCCAGTTCAGCCGAGCCGCTTACGCGATAGCTGTCCTCACCGGTTTGCCTGAGCTCTTCCACGACCTCGTCGTGTTCATCCCAGATGTCGCCAACCAGCTCTTCCAGGATGTCCTCCATAGTTACGATGCCCAAAGTACCGCCGTACTCATCCGTGACGACTGCCATGTGTGCCTTGGCCCTTTGCAGAGTCTTGAGCAGGGCGCTTATTTTGATGCTGGGCGGGACGTACACAGGCTGAGACATGATGGCGGCGAGTCCGCCGTCCGCTATGCCGCGGTCATAGAAATCCTTCTGGTGAACAACGCCGACTATGTTGTCTATGCTGCCGTCGTAAACAGGCAGGCGTGAAAAGCGCGAGCTGCGGAAGGCGGCCGCGACGGTCTCCTCGTCCGCGTCGAGCTGGACAGCCTCAAGGTCCACGCGAGGGGTGAGCACGTCGCCGGCCTCCTGCTCAGTGAATTCAAGCGCGCTGCGCAGCAGTTCGACCTCGTCGCTGTCTATGCCGCCGCCCTCTCCTGCTTCGTCCACGATGACAGAGAGCTCCTCCTGCGTCATGCTCCGGTCACCCTTCACGCGGAAGAGTTTGGCGACGAGCTTTTTCCAGAGCCCGAAAACCCAGCTCAGGGGCATCAGCACCCACATGAACACGCGCAGCAGCGGCGCAGAGAAGCGCGCGAAGCTCTCCGGCGCCTCCTTGGCGACGCTTTTCGGGGTTATTTCGCCAAAAATAAGCACAACAATGGTCACAACGACGGTGGATACCGAGGCGCCCTTGTCCGAGTCGTTCAGCAGTCTGATAAATGTGACCGTACCGATGGACGACGCCGCGATGTTGACTATGTTGTTGCCGATGAGCAGGGTGGAGAGCAGCTTGTCAAAATCCGAGACGAGCTTCAGCACCTCCGCGGAGCGCTTGTCGCCCCTGTCGGCCTCCGCCTTCAGGCGCGCACGGTTGAGCGATGAGAACGCTGTCTCTGTGGCTGAGAAATACGCCGAGAACAGCACCAGGACCGCCATTATGACGATGCTTGTAAGATAATCCATAGTTTATGTATGACCTCCAAAAATCATATCTATACGGATGAAAGCCATTTCAGGGCGCAAAAAAGCGCACCTGTGCCCGGCTTGGGTACAGATATGCGCAACATATGGCGGTCACAGCAGGGGTATGCCAGTTTCCGTCGCTACTATCGCTGTCCTCCATGGGACCGGGCTCGCTCCTTTCCTGATTCCGCGCCTGGGCGCAGTCAATAGCGGGATTATACACCACTAATAGCGCTTTGTCAACCGCACGCGCGGCGAATATGCAGTTATTGCCATGCGGAGAGTGATATGACGAGTTCAGAGAAAAACTAAAAATCAGCATAAACGCTGAGGGAGGCGGCGAAAGAACGCCGGTCAAATTTGCTGCGGCAGAGCTTATGGGATTGTTAATAATGCTGAATTAATGGCAATCAGCACAAAGCGGGCTTCGACGCTTTGTAGATATTGTGTTATGAAGATTAAAAAATATAGAATAACAAAAGCGCTTGAGCTAATTCTCAAGTGTGAATATTGAAGTTAAAATTGAATCAGAAAAGGGCGAAAGCCACGTGTATTTAAAAAGATGATATGGAGGAGAAAACGAAATGAAAAAGCTATTTAGTCTTTTGCTTGTCGCAGCGCTGCTCATCGGTCTGCTCGCTGCCTGCGGAGAGCAGAAGGCGGCGCCCACCGGGGGCGGAAGCGGAGAGGGCAGCGGCCTTATCGGAGTTTGTATGCAGAACATGTCCAGCAGCATAGCGGAACTGGAATCCGCAGCATTGACCGAAACCTTCGAGGCGCTTGGCTACGAGGTGCAGGTCGTCTCTGCTGACGACAGCGTATCCAACCAGGTGCAGCAGATCCAGAACTTCATTCTGATGGACGCTGAAATGCTCGTCGTCCTGCCCTGTGAGATCGAGACGCTGGAGGACACCTGCTGGAAGCCCGCGAGGCGGGTATAAAGGTCGTCATCAGCGGCGGCACCGGCACCATCTCTGAGGACGCCTATGACGCCGTCTCCGCCAATGATGAGTACATGATAGGCATGTACGTAGCCTCCGTTGCCAAAACGTGGGTCGAGGAGCATATGGATGCCGACGGCGACTGGCACGTTGCCTTCCTGAGCAGCACTATAAGCGATGACGCTAAGAGCCGCTGCGCGGGCGAGGCGCAGATTCTGGAGCCCTGGCTCAAAAATGAGGCTGGTGAGTACGTAAACCTCATGGGCGAGGTCGTCTCCGAGGCTGAGCGCATCGAAAACCCCGTCTACTGCGAGATGATAGCCGAGCGCGTGACAAATCTGGCTGACTGCACCACTGAGATGGACATCTCCGGCGACAACCGCTCCGTCGTTGCGGGCGTGCTGACCGACGACCCGAACGTGCGTGTTATCATTGCGTATAACTCCCTTGTTTCCACGGCCGGCAGCCAGTACATAATGGACACCTATCCTGAGGATGAGCAGGATGAGTTTGCCTTCTTCTCCGGCGGAGTAATGGGCGACGAGTACGAATACCTCATAGGCGCCGTGTCCGAGACTTCCGGCACCAAGAGCGTGTTCCGCGGTGCCTGCCAGTTCGGTGGCGGCGACGCGGCGGCCACCCTGGCGAACCTTGCCTATAACGTCATGTTTGGTGAGGCCGGCGTGGACTACGGCAAGTCCAACCCCAACAGCATCGGCCTGTATTTCCCGATAGACGCGGAGCTGAACGGCGGCAACGCGGCCCTCGTCTGCTTTGACACCTCGCCCTACATTGAGAGCTTCACCTATGAAGAAGTGCTTGCCCGCGAAAACCTGATGGTCTACTGGGATGAGCAGAACGGCTACAACGACACCATACAGGAGGAGCAGGGAAGCGGGGAGGCCCCGGCCACCGCTGGCGGTGAATTCGAAGGCGGCACGAGCTACGTCGCCATGATGGAGGGCATAGGCGGCCAGGAGGCTCATCAGTTCGACCTCATGGACGACGGCACCTGCCGCTTTTTCCTGCCCGGCAATGCCATGATAACCGACGTCTACGAGGGCAGCTATGTCCGCGAGGGCGACACGCTGACGATCACGGGTCTTAAGAATGTGGACGCCTCCTCAGAGTACGTCTACCCCGGCCTCTGGAGTTTCATCTACAGCGCCACCGGAGACGCCGTGGTTACGGTTGACGACGCATCGGGGACCTTTACTCCCGCCGAATAAACCGAAAGGAGCGTGCGGCCATGCTGAAGCTGGAGCACATAAGCAAGACCTATCCAGGCGTGGTGGCGCTCGACGACGTATCTCTCGAATTCGAGCAGGGCGAAGTTCACGCCCTGCTCGGAGAGAACGGAGCGGGCAAATCTACGCTCATCAAGATAATCGCGGGCGCGATAGAGCCGGACGCGGGCGGCATCATCGACTTCGACGGCAAATAGTTCACTCACATGACCCCCGCGCTCTCCGCACAGAACGGAGTTGCAGTCATCTACCAGGACATAAACCTGGTGACGCCCATGACGGTCGCCGAGAACATTTTCATGGGCGCAAAATAGGCAAGGTGTACAGCAAGCGCCGCCTGAACGCGCTTGCGCGTGAGCTTTTTGCGGAGTACGGCTTCAATATGGACCCTTCCATGAAGGTCTCGCGCCTGTCTCCCGCGAACCAGCAGCTTGTGGAGATAGCCCGGGCCATATCTAATAACGCTAAAATAATGACAATGGACGAGCCGACAGCGCCGCTAGCGGCCCACGAAGTGGAACTGCTGTTTTCCATCATCAGCGCCCTTGCGGAGAAATACCGCGGCGAGCTGAGGATAAAGGTCCCGGGTGTAAAGCAGATGGTGGTGAATCTCTCCGGAGGCAATCAGCAGAAGGTAGCCCTAGCAAAAGCCCTGGCCGCCGACCCGGACATCATCATCTTCGACGAGCCGACAAAGGGCATAGACGTCGGCGCAAAGCAGGAAATCTACCAGCTTATGAACGACCTAGTGGAGAGCGGCAAGGCCATCATAATGGTTTTGCTGGAGACGACGCTGCCTTTCTGGGTAGTCTGGCCGGTCTGCATCGTGCTGGGCTTCCTCATGGGTACGCTCAACGGCCTTATCGCTTCCAAGCTCAAGCTGTTTCCGCTTGTCGTGACGATAGCCACAAGCGAGGTGTTCAAGGGCATTGTCTATACGATAACCTCATCGAAGTCCTACTCCGGTATGCCGGACGCCTTCCGTGCGCTTTACAAGACGAAACTACTCGGTCTCCCGCTGGACGTCTACCTCGCAATTCTCGTCGTCGCTGCCACCTGGATAGTGTTGAACAAGACCAACTTCGGCCGCGACGTGCTGGCCGTCGGCGGCAACAAGGAGTGCGCAAGGCTCTCCGGAATCCGCTCGGACCTGGTTCAGACCCTCTGCTTTGCGCTGACCGGCGCCATTTTTGCCATTGCCACCCTGGACATGCTCGCCCAGCAGAACCAGACCTCCGCCACTACCGGCCCGGGTACTGAGATAACCTGCCTGACTGCGGCGATAATCGGCGGCATCAGCATGATGGGCGGCAAGGGCAACGTCGTAGGCATGGTCGCTGGCATCTTCGTCATGCAGATGATAGCCAACGGCATGCAGCTGGCGGGCTGGGGAACCTATACCCAGTACATCGTCAAGGGCGTCATTCTTCTGTTGGCCATAGGCTTTGATGCCATCAAAAACTATCCCAAGCCTGTCGTGCGCATACACAAGGACAAGGTCGGCGCCGGCAAGGCCTCCTGAGGGGGTGGGTCCCATGAATGAGCCTAAAACCTCGCCCGGCCTTGGCGCGCCGCCACCGGGCTGGACTCCGCCCATGGCAGATATCAGCTGGGTACGCCGGAAGTACCTTGACATTCCATATGCAGGGCAGAGCCCGAACCAGCGGCTAGACATCTATCTGCCGCAAGAGGGGGAGGGGCCGTTCCCTCTGCTCATACACGTCCACGGCGGCGGCTTCGCCTTTGGCGACAAGCGCGACGACCACATGAACGCCTACCTAAAGGCCCTTGGCTGGGGCTGGGCCGCCGCTTCTGTGGAGTACCGCCTGAGCGGCGAAGCGCCCTTCCCGGCAGCCGTGCTGGACTGTCGCAGCGCCGTGCGCTATCTGCGTGAAAATGCGGCTGAATACCACCTTGGCCCTTCGCGCTTTGCGGCGATCGGCGGCTCTGCGGGCGGGAACCTCGCGGCCATGCTGGGCATGAATGTGCCTAACGGCGCCTTCCCGGGCGAGGGCGACTCCGGGAGCTATGCAGCAGAGCCCAGCGTAGGCGCCGCCGTGGCGCAGTTCGGACCCATGAACTTCCGCACTATGGACGAGCAGGCACGTCGCAACGGCGTCAGCAATGTAGACCATGACGAGCCCTTTTCGCCCGAGTCCCGCTATCTCGGCTGCCCAATACCGGACGCCTCCGAGGCGCTCTGTGCAGCGGCTGACCCAGCGAGTTACGCCGGGCCGCGGATGTGCCCCATCTATGTGCAGCACGGCACCAGAGACAGGCTCGTCCCCTATGAACAGTCTGTAGAATTCGTCCGCGCGCTGCGCGAGAGGGGAGTGGGTGAGCGCGTGAGCTTTCAGCCACTAGAGGGTGCGGACCATGAGGACAAGGCGTTCTTCACAGATGAAAATCTAAACCATGTCAGGGCCTTCTTGGAGGCCGTTTTGGGGGAGGGAAACAAATGACGAAGCGTATACCGGCCCTGCTCCTTGCGTTCTGTCTGCTGCTGAGCCTTGCCGCCTGCGGCAGCGAAGCGGCGCAGCCAAGCGCAGAGACCACGCCGGAGCCTACGCCTTCGGCTCCGGCCCTGCCCGCGGGCAGCTACAGCTTCTCTGAAGCCGCGATGGGCGGCGCCTTCACAGTCCTGCCCTTTGAGGGCGAACCGCCCATGGCCGAGTTTTTCGAGGCCGACAAGAGCTGCAAATGGACGCTCGACGGCGAAAACTGCAAGCCTGTCAACTATGTAGAGAGCGGAGACGCCCCGGCGGAAGAGGGCGGCCTTGCAGGCATAAAATACGCCTCCAATTCCGAGGCCCAGGTGCTGGATATCCACCTGCCGGAGGGTGAGGGGCCGTTTCCGGCCATCGCGCTCGTCCACGGCGGCGGCTTTCTCTTCGGTGACCAGGCCATGCCCATTATCCAGCCGGTCATAGACGCCGGAACGGCTGCGGGCTGGGCTGTTGTGAGCGTGGACTACCGCAAGTCGGGCGAGGCCGCATTCCCGGCGGCGCTGGCCGACGTAAAGGCCGCCGTGCGCTTCGTGCGCGCCAACGCAGAGCAGTACGGTTTTGATGCAGAGCGCCTCGCCATCTGGGGCGAGTCCGCGGGCGCGTACCTTGCGCTTATGACCGCCCTAACCCCCGAGGTCGCTGAGCTCAACGGCGACGTGACGGAGAATCTGGAGTGCTCCTCCGCAGTCTCGGCCCTCGTGGACTTTTATGGACCCGTGGAGTTCTGGACGATGGACGCCGAATACGCCGCGCTGGGCAGGGAGGATACGAATTTCGCCACCTCCGAGAGCTTTGAGAGCAAATTCCTCGGCTTCCCCGTGGGGGAGGATGAGGCCGCGACCTACGCCTCCTACTGGGGCAGTTACACCTACGCCCTGCCTGCCGATTTCGCCCTTAGCGCCTTGATACAGGTGGGCGACGCCGACCAGAACGTCCCGTATACCCAGTCCGTGAACTTTGCAGAGCGCCTTAGCGCGCTGCTGGGCGAGGACAGAGTCAGCTTCAGTATTATCGAAGGCGCGGCGCACGAGGACGCGCAGTTCTACACCGAAGAAAATCTTGCCGCTGTACTGGAATTCCTCAGCGGCGCGATAGGATGACTAAAATGATCACAGGCACTTGGTTTTTCGACGACAAATACAACTGCTGGTGCCTTGAGGATGTGCCGTACACCGAGAGGCCAACCTCTCCAAGATACCAGCAACTGAGCATCTTCGTCCCCGCGCCCTACATGAGCGCGCCGGGCGTTGTGGATGAGCAGGGCCGCTTTGGCCCTTACACTTCCCGCACAGTCCCGGTTGTATTTGAGAACAACTCCGCCGGCTATATGCAGATGCCCCACACCTGGCTCGGCGGCCCGCGCTGCTACGCGGAGCAATATTTGGAGCGCGGCTTTGTGTATGTCACCTGCGGCTGCCGCGGCCGCGAGTCGAGGGACGCGGAAGGCAGGCTGACAGGCAAGTCCCCGGCGGCGCTAGTGGACCTCAAAACTGCCCTGCGCTTTTTGAGGCACCACCGCGCTCAACTGCCCGGCGACTGGGAACGCGTCGTCTCTGCGGGCTGGAGCGCAGGAGGGGCCATGAGCACATTGCTGGCCGTATCCGGCGACAACGCCGTCTTTGACGCCTATCTAAAAGAAAATGGCGCATATATGGACGAGAGCGACGCCGTCTGGGCAGCGCAGATCTATTGCCCTATAGTGTATCTGCAGCACGCGGACATGGCCTACGAGTGGTTTTTCCACGCTGACAAGACCTGCGAGGACTCTCCCGCCGGCCCCGCAGAGACGATGACGCCTTTTAAGGAAGCGCTTTCCGCGCTGCTGGCGAAGAGGTACGCGGAGTATTTTAACCCCTTGGCCTGCGCGCACCCGGCTCTGGTGAGACACTGAGTATAGAGGACGGGCGAGGCGGCTCCGCCTGCGAGCTGCTTCTCGACGAGCTTGAAGCCTCGGCCACAGATTTTCTCCGCCGACTGGCTGGGGGCCGCCTGCCGCTCAACTGCTCGGTGGAGGACTATCTGAGCGGACGTTATACGGAGCTTGTCCCAGCCCCGCCCCCGCATGTACCGCCGGACGCTCCGCCCCCGCCTCCGCTTGGCGAGCTGATGCTCCGCCCGCCTAAGGGCGTTGACGCGCCGCACTTTGAACCGCCCATGCTGCCCGTCAAGGGCACGGACAAGCGCGCCTGGCTAAACTGGGATGGTGAGAGGGCACATATCAGTGGAATAGACGACTACGTCCTTAACCACCGCCGCCGCATGAAGCCCTGCACCTCCTTCGATAAACTCAGCCGCGACAGCGGCGAGAACGAAGAATTTGGCTCCCCGGAGCAGAACCTGCGCCATTTCAGCCGCGATGTTGCAGAAGCGCTCTCAGAAATGTCCGCAGAATATCCCGAGGCAAAAGCGCTTGCCGCAGAATACGCCCGCGACATAGCGCAGCCGGGCCTGGAGGACATTGTGCGGCTCATAGACCCCTACAGCTATATCGGCCAGCCCGGCAGCAAGCAGGCTCGGAGCCTCCGCATAAGAGTAGGCGCCCGAGACGCCGACACCTCACCGATGATAGGCTTGACCCTGGCGCTCAGCCTGAGCGCCGCCGGCATTGACACCGACTACGCCCTGGTCTGGGACCAGCCTCACAGCGAAGCCGACTACCCCGGCGAAGTCTGTGACTGGATAGACTCACTGAGCAAATAAAACACAGGCCCCGAATACCCGGGGCCTGTGTTTTTGATTTATTCAGGCTCAGTTGCAGGTGAGCCAGCCGCCGTCGGTGGGCAGAACCACGCCGTTTATGTACTTTGCCTCGTCGGAGCAGAGGTAAACCATAGCCCAGGCGGAGTCCTCGGGCATACCCAGGGTGGGGAAGGGGGTAACGCTCTTGAACCAGGCGCTGGTGCGAGGGTCCTCGTACAGATAGGCCGTCTTGGGCGTCCAGACAAAGTTGGGCGCGAGGCAGTTGAAGCGGATGCCGGCCTTCGGGCTGACCTTCTTGACCATGTTCAGCGTTCCGTTCTGGATGGCGGCCTTGGATATGGGGTAGCTGCTGAAGCCGCTGCCGTTCCAGGAGAGGGCGGTGGAGGAGGAGAAGTTGAGGAAGTTGCCGCGGATCTCGTTGTCGATCATGTACTTGAGCACGGTCTGGTAGGAGTGCAGGACGGCGTCGAGGTTCATATCGAGCACCGCGTGCAGCTTTTCCACGGTGAGCGTATCCCAGTCGCCCGCATACTCGCCGACGGCAAAGCGGGCAGCGCCGTTTACGCAGATATCGACCGTGCCGTAGTTTTCGAGGGCGGTGGCGAGCAGCTTGTCCCAGGTCTCGCGCTGGGAGGCATCGCCGACAACGGCGACGGCCTGGCCGCCGGCGGCCACTATCTCGGCGCACTTTTCCTCGACATGGGGGTCAATGTCGCACATCACGATTTTCGCGCCCTCCTGGCAGAAGAGCTCGCTGGCCTTGCCGCAGATGCCGCCGTCAGCGCCGGTGATTATAGCAACTTTATTGAGAAGACGATTCATTTGTATTTCCTCCTTATCAGCCCTTATTGCGGTTCTTTATGCAGCGAAGCTGGTTTTCCATGACGCCGTAGGACAGGCGAACATAGGAGATGCGCCACACGCCATCGCTGCACTTGAGCATGTCGTCAACATAGAAGCCCCAGCCAGCGTAGACTTCTCCGTTGTCCTTGTAGGTGTGCCTGTCGTTCATGCGGGTGAGGATGCGGGCGTGGGTATCGTCTATGAACTGAACGATTTGGTTGTGACCGAAGTGCATGGGGACCATGTTCTCCTGCGGCCCGATCGACCACTGATTGAGGCCAACCTGCTCGTCAGGCGTGAGGTGCTTTTCACCGGCGCCCATGCTCACGCGGAAGCCCTCGGGGGCCTCGTCCGTGTAGACATCCTTGAAGACCTCCCAGTCGTTGAGGTCGTTGGCCCAGAAATAGCGCGCCTTGGTAGCAAGGATGGCGGGGATCTCCGCAAGCTGCTCCGGAGTATACGGACGGACGTCGCGTATGATCTCACGGGCCAGGGCGAGGGTCTCCTCGTTGTAAGGAATGGTGATGTTCTGCATGGCGATTTCCTTTCTATATGATATTTTGTTGCGCTCAGATGGAGGCTACGGCCTCATAGGCCTCAGTGGTGGCGGCCAGAATGTTGCGGCACTTGGAGCTGTCGCCAACGGGGATGACGCGGCATATGTCGGAGAGCTCCTCGCCTCTGGAGGCGTCGGGAGCCCAGCCCATGGCCAACAGGACGGTGTCGCAGTCTAAGTGCCGCCTGCCCTCGGCGGTCTCGACGATTATGCCCCCGGCGTCCACCTCGACGAGCTTTGTGCCGGTGAGGTAGGTCCCGGTGCCGGCGGCCATGAGCTCCTTGAGTACATTCGCGTTCTGAACGAAGGGCGGGTCGGGCATGAGCGTGTCGGCCATTTCGACCACGGTCACGTCGTGGCCGACGGTGTTGAAGTGTATGGCCGCCTCAATTCCGACCTGGCCGCCGCCGATTATTGCAAGGTGTTTTCCAAGCGGCACGTAGTTGCGCAGGGCTTCCTCGCAGGAGTAGACATTGCTGCGGTCGAGGCCGGGGATGCTCTTCGGGCGCACAACGTCGCCTCCGGCGGCCCAGATGAGCACGTCGGGCGCAAACTCCGCCACAGTCTCGCGGTTGGCCTCCTTGAAGAAGCGGACAGGTACCCCTGCCTTGATGAGCTGGACGTTGTAGTAGTTCGGCAGGCGGAGCATGTCGGCCTTCATGTACGGAGC
>ULUL01001162.1_pt1 | contig 23846 bp, 22 predicted proteins | sample 1958481 | NCBI WGS metagenome assembly ULUL01 (sample SAMEA4835759, study PRJEB28245) | human gut metagenome | biome: gut microbiome; material: fecal sample | place: Denmark | collected 2008 | reverse complement strand
GGCTTGTAAATGAGGTTGAAATCGATAGCTTCATAATTTTATCTCCTTTTGCTAATTCTTACACCGTTATTATAACATGCTGATTTTTTTTATATCGTAACATTTTATTAAGCTTACTTAACTGCATCACAAGTAGGGCGTCTGAACCACAAAAATTATAATCAGACGCCCCGTTCTAAATCATTAAACTATGTGTTTTTATACGATTGTTATCTAGCTTCCTATGTCTTTTAGGGGTTTGCCTTCCATTAAGTTTTTTTCAATTTTTTCTAGTGATACACCCTTGGTTTCAGGGACTAACAGCATTGTTAGTGCTATGAAAAGCATGTTCATTCCGGTGTATATCCAGAAGGTTTGTGCTGTACCTGCATTGTTTAATAGTGTTAAGAATGTTGCTCCGATTATCATGTTGCAAATCCAGTTCATTGTTGTTGAACACGCGATACCAAAGTCGCGGCTTTTTAGCGGCTGAATTTCTGAGCACAATATCCAAACAACCGGCCCTGCACTCATTGCAAAACTTGCTATTGTAAATAAGGTTGCTATTACTGCGATTATTGAAATCCAAAGTGCTGTATATCCAGCGTCTATCATAAATAAACATACTCCAAGTAGGAATGTACCAAGGGCTATACCTCCAAAACCTATTTTTAAAATTGGCTTTCTGCCCTGCTTGTCAACGGTCTTCATTGCAATCAGTGTGGCGAGAACATTTGTTGCACCGCAAATTACTGTTGCAATCATCTGCTGTTCGGTTGTGGCAAAACCCGCTTCTGAAAAGATTTTTGGCGCATAATAAAGTATTATATTTATACCCGTAAACTGCTGCATTGCCTGCAAAAGCATGCCAAGATATACCGCGCGTCTTACATTCTTGTTAGCCTTGAATAATCCCCAGCCTTCTTGTTTTACTTTTAGGCTTTCGTTAATATCGCTAAGTTCTTCTTCTGCTTTTGATTCATCTGCGTTAAGCACCAGAAGAATTTCTTTAGCTTTTGTGAATTTTCCTTTAGAAGCAAGCCAGCGAGGGCTGTCCGGAAGTCCAAACACGGCTGCCATAAGCAAAATTGCCGGAAGGCTGATAACTCCAAGCATTAAGCGCCAATGGCCGCCGTATGAAAGCGCGGTGTCAGAAATAAATGCGATTAAAATACCTATTGTAACCATCATTTGATACATTGAAATAAGTTTTCCGCGGCTTTCTTTGTCTGACATTTCAGAAAGATAAAGCGGGGCTACATAAGATGCAATTCCGACTGCAAACCCCAGCAGTACACGCGCAATTATAAGTATAGGCACATTTGGGGCTAATGATGAACCCAGTGAGCCTATTATAAATAGCGCAGCACCTGCTGTTAAACTGGCTTTTCGCCCGAGTTTAAATGAAATCCATCCGGTAGAAACAGCACCCAGTGCAGCACCAAGCATCATTGCTGAAACAACCCATTCTTGTAACTGATGCGTCAAATCAAAGTGTGTTGTAATAAACGGCAATGCTCCAGAAATTACGCCTATATCAAGCCCGAACAAAAGTCCTGCCATTCCGGCGGCAAAGGCTATAAACATTTTCATTAATTTTGCTTTTTTTAACTTTTTTTCTTCTCCAATATTTGTGTTCATAAAAAACTCCTCTTATATATTTTATTATGCCCGGTTTTTTGTTATATAATCATTTTATCAAGATTATTTATTGAAAGGAGTTTTTCATTATGTCTATATTAGTACTTGGAGGAGCCGGATATATTGGTTCACATACGGCTTATGAAATAATTGAAAATGGCGGGGAGGTTGTTGTTGCGGATAATCTTCAAACCGGGCACGAGCAGGCTTTGCATCCTAAGGCGAAATTTTATAAGGGTGATATTCGCGACAAGGAATTTTTAGATAAATTGTTTGAGCGAGAAAAGATTGATTATGTAATTCATTTTGCGGCTGACGCTCTTGTGGGCGAAAGCATGGAAAATCCTTTAAAGTATTACGACAATAATTTGTACGGTACAATGGTGCTTTTAAAATCCATGATTGAACACGATGTTAAGAAAATAGTTTTTTCATCTACCTGCGCAACTTATGGACAGCCTGAGATTGTTCCAATAACAGAAAACGAAAAACAAAGTCCGACAAACGCATATGGTGAAACTAAACTTGCAATGGAAAAAATGATGAAATGGACGGATTACGCTCATGGATTAAAGTACGTTGCTTTAAGATATTTTAACGCGGCGGGCGCACACAAGTCAGGAAAGATTGGTGAAGATCACGCGATAGAGACACATTTAATACCGTTGATTATGCAGGTACCGAACGGGCAGCGCAAAGAGATTAAGATATTTGGCGACGATTATCCGACAAAAGACGGCACTTGTATTCGGGATTATATTCACGTAACGGACTTGGCGAAGGCGCATATTTTAGCGATGGAATATTTATCAAAAGGCGGTAGAAGCGAAGCTTTCAATCTCGGTACAGAAAATGGTTACAGCGTTAAAGAAGTTATAGAAATGTCAAGAAAAGTTACAAAACATCCAATTCCTTCTGTTATCGTGCAAAGACGTGAAGGCGATCCAGCAGAGCTTATTTCAGCAAGTGAAAAAGCAATGAAAATTTTAGGCTGGAAACCTGAGTGCAGCGATTTAGAAGAAATAATTACGACTGCATGGAATTGGCATAAAAATCATCCAAACGGGTTTGCTTGAAGCACAGCGGCAATTTTCTGAAAACATTAGCTTTTACAAAATGTCGAGCGGATCAACGTCTATTGCAAGCTTAATGTCTTTGGGCATTGTAATTTTGTTCAAAAAGCTTGATACAAATTGATGGCCTTTTTCACTCATCTTGTTTTTGATTATTATTTGAAATCTGTAAAGCCCGTTAATCCGCTCTATCACGCAAGGCGTGGGGCCCAAAATTTCTAATCGCTCGGAAATTCCGAATTTTTCAACCATCATACACATTCTTAAAGCAATTTCCTGTGCAGATTTTTCCGCGCGGAAGTTATTTGCCGAACTCAAAATCAATCGTATAATTTGGCTGAACGGAGGGTAATCAAACTCTTCGCGCGCAGCAATTTCCGTTTCGTAAAACTCGCTGTAATTCTGCATTCTGGCGCTTTCAAGCGCGTAGTAATCCGGGTTGTATGTTTGAAAAAAGACTTTTCCGGCAAATTCTCCGCGTCCTGCGCGCCCCGCAACCTGTGTAAGAAGCTGAAAGCCCCTTTCACTTGCCCTGAAGTCCGGCAAATTAAAGCTTGCATCTGCCGAGATTACACCGACAAGCGTAACGTTTGGATTATCAAGACCTTTGGCAATCATTTGCGTTCCTACAAGAATGTCTATATCTCCGCGTTGAAATCTCTCCAAAAGCCGGATATGTTCGCCTTTTCTAACTAAAATATCGCTGTCTATGCGTTCGACATTGTAATCTTTAAAGATGTCTTTAATGTACTGCTCGATTTTCTGCGTACCTGTGCCGCTGTTTTTGAGTGCATCAGACCCGCATGAAGGGCAAAAATCCGGAAAATATTCTGTATGGTTGCAATAGTGGCATTTTAACATTTGGTCTTTGGCATGCCAAATCATTGGGATTGCGCAATTCGGACATTCAATTACATGTCCGCACGACTGGCACTGTGTGAAAGTCGAAAATCCACGGCGGTTTATGAGTAAAATGACTTGCTGTTTGTTTTCTAAAGTTTCTTTAATCGCGGTTTGTAAAGGGATTGAAATAACGTTTTTGTATGCTGCACGCCCGTATTCCTGCATGTTAATCACGGTAACAGGCGGGACTTTTGCATCGTTAAAACGTTTTTTTAATTCAAAAAGATTGCCTGAGTTAAGCGCGCGATAGTAAACAGAAATATCCGGCGTTGCAGAACCCAAAATCAGCGGGCAGTTATGGAATTGTGCTAATTTTTGCGCTACAACTTTTGCGTCGTAACGAGGCGCCGGCGAGGTTTGTTTGTAAGCGCCTTCGTGTTCTTCGTCAATTATAATCAGACCAATGTCTTTAAGCGGTGCGAACACAGCAGAGCGAGCGCCTGCAAGAATTTTAATCTCATTTTTATATAACTTTTGCCATACATCGTAACGTTCTCCGTCAGATATGCTGCTGTGCCAAATGGCAACATCTTTTGTGCCAAATTTTTTCGCAAGACGTTTTGTCAACTGTGAAGCAAGCGCGATTTCCGGAGCAAGAAACAAAACGTTTTTGCCTGCATCAATGCAATCTTTGATTAATTTAAAATAAACTTCTGTTTTGCCTGAAGCTGTTACACCATGGAGCAGAATGGTTTCGGGATACCCTTCTTCCTTTTGCGGGAGAAGGCGGCACGAATTGTCGGATGAGGGGGATTGATTAAACGCCGCGATTTTGGCTTTAATCCCTTCATAAACTTTTTTTTGGTCGCCTGTAAGTTCAAAAAGCGGTTCTTTTTCCGTAATTTGCAAAATATCAAGCGGATTTCTGTAAATATTTTCTTCTGTAATTTTTAAACATCCGGCCTGCTCAAGTTTTTTAACTGTGCCACGGGTTGTTTTGGCAATTTTTTCAAGCATGATGAGAGGCATTTTCCCTGACTTTTGTAAAATTTCGAGAATTTCTGTTTGCCTTTTAGTTGCGCCCTCAAAAGAGATAAACTCTGCTGCAAGTTCGATTTTTGAAACCTTTTCAATGAGTTTGAGCGGAATTGCCGCGTTCAAAACGGTTACTAAATCACAGCAATAGTAATTCGCAACCCATTCAAGAAGTTTCAGGTAATCAATAGAAAAAAGCGGGGTTTCATCCAAAATCCTGTTAATTTTTTTCGCCCTTATTTCTGAGGGCAGGTAGTCTGAAAACCCCACACAAAAAGCATTGACAAGCCCTTGACGCCCAAACGGAACAAGAATTGCCTGTCCGATTTGGATTTTGTCCTTCATCTCGTCCGGAATTAAATAACTAAAAGTTTTTACACCTAATCCGGTGATGTTTACAAGAGCTAATGCGTATTTCATTATTCTGCCATAAATTCTTTTTTAGCTTCTTCGATTGCGTCAGTTAAAATATCAAGCTGATCAGGAGCAAAAGTTACGCCTTTTTTGGTCGGAAGCCATGTTGCACCGTCGTCAGTTGTGTAGAATATTCTCATATTCAAATAGCTTCTTCCTTTATATTCGCTAACTGAAATTTGTAATTGTTCAGTGTCGCTTCTTTCGATAGTCGCTAAAATTTTTGCATCTGCCATGTTTTTCTCTCCTTATTAATTGTACTAAATTATTCTATCATAAAATAGACTTGAAAAAAAAGTAAAAATATGGGATAATGAAAATAATTAAAGAGTTAAAAAGTTTAAAAGGAGGTAAAAGGCATGAATAGACTACAATCCTTGGGGGGGGGGGCTCGCGGGTTTATACCGCTTAAAGGAAAAAATGTTGGGGTAGAAACCCCAACCTACAAGAAAATAACCTCAGAAGTAGAATTAGGTTGGGCTTTCAGCCCAACAAAATCAAAGCTAGGTGCTACGCACGTAGGAGTTCTGCACAAACATTCGAGCGCAAGTCCACTGCCATTCGGGGGTGTTACACATGTTGATAAGTTTAGGAATTATAGAAAAACGGCTTTTACTTTAGCAGAAGTTCTGATAACCCTTGGCATAATCGGCGTGGTCGCGGCTATGACGCTGCCAACTCTTATTCAAAAACAAAATGAAAGAGAAGTTGTTTCTAAACTTAAAAAAGTCTATTCAACATTAAGCCAGGCTTACCTTTTTGCTACAGAAGCGAATGGGCCGATAGAAGACTGGGGATTTTTGGCAACTGACGGAGACGGTTTAGGTGCTGCCGGAGATGATCTGGATCATGGCGGTGCAAATAACCCTTTAAATCACGAAACCGTAGCGAAAAAATTTATGCCTTATCTAAAAGTCGTAAAAGATTGTAAAGATGGTCAGAGTCAATCTGGACCTTGCAAGATAACGTCTACATCGATTTATAGAGTTATACTTAACGATGGTACGCTTTTAAGTTTTAAAATATATGCACCCAGGTGTGATAAGGACTTCAACGCGGGAACCTCAAGGCCTTTGTCAAATGTTTGCGGCTATATAGAAGCGAATATTAGATATCGCCAAAATAAAAATTATTATGGAAAAAACGTATTTAATTTTTATATGACAAAATACGGGATAATTCCTTATGGAACTTCTGAGGACAAAAATTCATTTGAGCAAGGATGCAGTGCAAATGGGGATTTAGGAAATTTTACCAAAGATAAATATGTATCTTGTGCCGCATGGGTATTAATTAATGAAAACATGGACTATTTAAAATGTGAAGGACTTTCATGGAATGGCAAAAAGAAATGTTCGGATTAACAAAAGTCAAAGCAATACTACAATGAAAAAGGTGATTTCATTGGAAGGATGCCTACGGATTCTTCTTATATGTCGTTGTGAATTTGCTTCATTGCACTTGCAATCCTAATTCTGCGACGATATTTCTGTGGTATAATTTTGTTATGAAAAGAATTATTTTAATGTTTCTTATAGGCTTAATGCTTACAGCGCCTGCAAAAGCCAGCGAGGTTGCAGAAGATTACCTTGATATCGCATCAAGCTATGTTGTAAGCGGCAACTATGCTGTTGCACTGGATTATTTAAACAAAATCCTTATGCTTGAGCCCAATAACCGTGATATTATATCTTTACGCAACGGGTTAAGACGGTTTCAAAGCGGTAATTCTACTTCTTATGCGACATCAAACAACCCTAAGTTACAGCAGGCCGAGAATTTCAAAAAGAACGGCGACAAATCAAAAGAATTTGAAAGCTTAACATCAGCTGCATCAGGCGGCGGGTATTGGGGGAATATGTTTCTTGGCGGGTTTTACAAAAACAGCGGCGAGTATGCAAAAGCTGTTCCTTATTACAAAAAAGCGTTAGAAAGTGCGCAAAAGTCCTCAGAACCTCTTTTAATGCTTGGGACTTGCTATTTTCATATGAAGAATTACAACGAGGCGCTGCCTATCTTGACGCAGTTTATCGCATACAATCAGCAGGAAAGCTATGCCTATGCAATGCGTGCAAGATTGTTTTCTGACATGGGCCGCTTTAACGATGCCGAAACCGATATAGTTACAGCGATTGCGCTTGAAGATAACCTTGAATACAGGTATCTTGAGGGTGAAATCCTTTACCGCAGAGGAAATTACAAAAAGGCCCAAAGCTCTCTATCCAAAATCGCTTCACAAATACAAACCTCAGATATTTATAAATATATAGGATTATCTTATTACGCGATGGGAGACTTGAGCAATGCACTTATAAACCTTGACAAGGCAATCATTCTCTCTAATGATGATAAAACACTCGTTTCAAAATATAATGAAATAAAATCAAAAATTAATACAACAGGAAATTAACATGGCGAAAAGAAGAAAAAGAAAAGAAAGTTTAATAATGAAACTGGCAAATGCAGTGTTTACACTAGGGCTTTCAGTGGTTATGCTGTATGGGCTTCAATGCTGGAGCGCCGGAACATCTTTGAAATTTGCACAAATTTCAGATGTCCATTTTTATACAGGCGAGGATAACACATCGTTTAAGCTTCGCGCTGAATCCGCCAAGCTTCTTGACGACGCGATAGAACAGGTGAACGAGACGCCAAATCTCAATTTTGTAATGTTTAGCGGTGATTTGATTGACAAGCCTTTTGAAAAGGAATTGCGCACGTTTTTAGCGCACACAAAAAACCTTCAAATCCCTTGGTATTTTGCTTTTGGTAACCATGATACATGCGTCGGCGGGTATTTGACGCCTGAAGTTTATATATCCATGGTAAAGGCGCAGAACCCTGATTTCACTTTTGATAAAGCATATTATTCATTTGTGCCTCAAAAGGGTTACAAAGTCATAGTGCTCGATTCAATAATACGCGATCATTTGACGTCTAACGGCCGCATTGATGACGAGCAGCTGAAATGGCTCGATAATGAGCTTGATAATTCTAAAAAAGATACAGTATTAATCTTTATGCACGTTCCGATTGTCGAACCTTTCGAAAGCGTCGGGCACAGATTGCTTAATGCTGCTGAAGTGCAGGAAGTTATTGAAAAACACAAAAACCCTATAGCTGTTTTTCAAGGTCATTACCATGCAGCCATGATAAGGCAGCATGACAATGTTTTGTATGTAAGCACACCATCTCTTGTGTCATATCCCAATGCTTTTCGTATAATTACCGTTACAAATCAGCGTAAAAAAGTTGTGTTTAATATAGAATTTAAAGAAACACGCTTGAAAAATATTCAAAAACTTGCAAAAATAATGGTATTCGCATCAAAACTTTACAGCGGCGAAGACAAAGATCAAACCGGCGTGTTTGAAATAAAAAAATAAGTAAACCGGAGGTTTAAAAGATGAGTGAATTTAAAATAAAATTCAGAGGTGTCAGAGGAAGCTATCCGATAGCTGATAAAAGGTTTTTGGGCTATGGCGGAAACACTTCTTGTGTTGAAGTTAACGTTGGCGGCCATCTTTTAATCCTTGATGCCGGTACAGGCATGATTACTCTTGGTGATGAATTAATAGAAAAATATATAACCTCGGCTGTCTCAGCAGAGGATCGGACGCCTGTTAATGCGACTGTTCTGTTGTCACATATTCACCAAGACCATATACAAGGCTTTACTTTTTTTAGACCCCTGCATGTGCCTTCTACTACCGTGAATGTCTTTGGAAACGTGAATTATGACGAAAACTTGTCCGATGAACTTGCAAATCTGCTTTTTGGAAAATCTTTTCCGCTTGATTTGGGCGATATTGCCGGCAACCTTAATATCAACGATATTAATGAGCCGGATGGAATAATTCTTGGCAAAAATTCGGCACCGATTGTCAAGCGCATTGAAAGCGAAAAAGATGAGGAACCCGAAAATGAGGATGATGTATTAATTACATTCTACCGCTCCTACGCCCATCCGCAGGAAGGGGTTTTGATTTATAAAATCAAATATCAAGGCAAAACCCTTGTTTATGCAACCGATAAAGAAAGTTACCTTGGCGGGGATACGAAACTGACTAATTTTGCCCGCGGCTGTGATGTCTTAATCCATGACGCACAGTATACAACAGAAGATTATTTAAGCCCGTTTGTGCCAAAACAAGGTTACGGGCATTCGACTTTTGACATGGCGCTTGAGTGCGCAAAGCAAGCAGCAGCAAAACATTTGGTATTTTTCCATTTTGACCCTGCATATGATGATGAAAAGTTGGATAGTATTAAAAAGCATTACGAAAATGCCGCACCTAATGTTACTTTGGCTCGCGAAGGGTTGGAAATTTCTCTTTTATAATTAAAGAATAAATATGAAAAAGTCAGCAATATTATTTCTTATATTAACGTCGTTAATGGTTTCCGGTTACAAAAAGCCGGAATACTATACTATTGATGCCGTGCGTAATGCGTATATTCACAATAATCGCGGGCTGAATTATGTTGCGGAAAGGATGTATTATCCGGCGATTGAGGAGTTTAAAATCGCAATCAGTCTTAATCCAAACACTCAAGCAACAGCCGTTTATTACAACAATTTAGGCGAAACTTACATGAAAATAGGATACCCTGACTTGGCTCAGGACTGCTTTGAGCGGGCGCTTAAGCAGTATAGCCTCAATTTGAAGTATTACAAAAATCTCGCAGACTGTTACAAAGCCCGCGGGATTGTCAATGCAAAAATTAAGGAAACAAATTTAAACCAAAATCCCCTAAATCTTGTAATGCGCGGGCTTTTGTATGAAAAGAACGGCGAAATTCCGCGGGCAATTACGACTCTGGATGAGTTCACAGCGAACGAGCCTGATTTGATTATCACTCCGGCAGTTAAAGAGTATGTCAACGGGCTTGTTCGGGAAAATTTGTAAATTCAACAGCAAAATATCCGGCTCAAATCCCTTGAAGCCGGTTTTTGCAAATCTGAATCAAAGCTTGTTAGACAAGACCTAAAACTTTTTTGTACCAAGAAAATGTTTCTAATTCTAAGCCGTTAAATGTTGTTTTCAAGCATTGATTTTTAAGATATCTTTCAAATTCATCGTTGAATTTAGATCTTTTTTTAGATGACAATGCAGCCTTTGATTTAGTTAATGTTTTCATGTAATCCTTCTCCTATTAGTTTTTTACGCAGATCCCTAAAAATATTTTTATTATTATAACGTATATAATTATTATTTACTACACCCGTAAGAATTACTTCTCAAGAATTTCAACTTGGGCGCGGGTCTTGAGTGTGTAAATTTTTGTAACTTTGTTTTTGTGCTAATATTTTAATATGATTTTGATAGGAGAAAACGTTCATATAATTTCAAAAAGCGTAAGATCTGCGCTTGAAAGTCGTGATGAAATTTTTATCAATAACCTTATAGAAATTCAAAAAAACATGGATTATGTGGATTTGAACATAGGGCCGGCGCGAGGGGAATTGTCGGGGGTTTTTGAGTGGCTGGTTCCTTTAGTTGAGAACGCGGGGTTGAAGATATCTTTTGATACGACAAATTCTGACGAAATGCTGAGCGGCTTGATAGGTGTAAAAAATTCAAACGATTGTTTCATAAACAGTACAAGCCTTGATATGCCGAAATTTGAGGTTCTAACGAATATGGCTGTGAATTACGGTAGCAACCTTGTTGCGCTTACAATGTCAAAGGATACAGGTATTCCAAAAACTTCTGACGGAAGGCTTGAGATTGCCTTTGAAATTTATGAAAAATGTATTGAAAAAGGAATAGACACAGAAAAGATTTTCTTTGATCCTTTGGTTTTGCCGGTTTGCGCGGATCAGCCGCAGGCGCTAGAAAGCCTCAACACAATCAGAATGATTAAAGAAAGTTTTGATCCGCCTGTAAAAACGATTATCGGACTATCAAATATTTCTAATGGATGTTTAAACGACGTTCGTCCTCTCATCAATAGGGTTTATGCTGTCTTGGCATACGGTGCGGGACTTGATGCGGTGATAATGGATGCTAAAGACACTGAGTTGGTGCGGATTTTCAGAATGCTGGAAAGCAATAAACCGCAAGTTGAGGTTGATAATCTGTATTTAACTTTGGCCAAAATGTCTTCGGAGTTTTCCGATTTCAAAAAAATAGATTATGATGTTGATAACAAAGAACAGGCTTCGATTGTAAAAACAGTAGAGATTTTAACAGGGCAAAAAATTTATTCTCACAGCTTTACACGAAACTAGTTTTTTGCTAAAATATTGTTGGGTTATTAAGGTTAGGAGCGGAAAAATTAAAAAGAATTTAATATTAACAGCAATACTAACAGCAAGTTTAGCGGGTGTTCCGGTTCAGGCATATATGACGCCGGAAGCAAATATACTTTATCAACAGGCTTGCACGCTTGAATATCAGCGTAATTACAAGGAAGCTATAGCAAAAATTAAAGAAGCCATAAACCTTGCCGGCGAAGACGCTCTGCTTTATACAAAGCTTGCAGGGTTATATTCTGACACTGACGATTACGAAAACGCTTTAGCTGCTTATAATACCGTAATCAAACTCCGCCCTGATGACGCTTTTGTTTATATCAGTATCGGAAATATTTATGAAACACAAGCCAAGTATATTCAAGCCCTTGAAGCTTACAACGAAGCTTTAAAGATTTTTCCACAGTATAAATATAACTATTTAAACATTGCAAACGTTCAATATCAGATGAACGATTATCCTGCTGCAATTGAAAATTACAACAAGTTCCTGGCAACGTACGCCAACCACCGCGAAGCACGTGAAAGCCTTGCAAATGCATATTTGGCCGCTAAGCAGCCTGAAAAAGCTGTAGAACAGTATTCAAATTTGTATGACTCTGATGCGGTGAAATTTAAAGATTATACAAATTATGGCCTTGCGCTTTTCCAAACTCAAAAGTACGACAAAGCCGTTGAATTTTTAGAAAGAGCAATAGAGAAAGATCCGGACAGTTTGACCGCAAGAATAAGCCTTGCGCTGTCATATCAGGAACTTGAAAAGAATGACCTTGCGCTTGCGCAGTACGGTGTAATCTTTAAACAGGCTCCTAACTTACATTCTATGCGTTTTGATTATGCAAACTTGCTTGCAGATATGGGCAAAAATACTGAAGCTATTACAGAATATAACACTTATATCACAAGTTTTCCTAACGACGTCAGAGCGTACAAAAATCTCGGTCTTGTTTACAAGCGCCTGAATAATTTTGATATGACAATCGCGAATTACGAAAAGGCGCTCAAACTTGAAGCAACAGATTTGGATTTGAAAAAAGAATTGGCGAGCTGTTATCATATGAAAAAGGATTACATCTCAGCGCTCAAATATTATGACGAAGTTTTGGCTGAAAGACCTTTGGATTACGATACTCAGGTGAATAAAGCAATTGCTTTACATGCTTTGCAAAAGTATGAAGATGCAATCGCGCTTTACACTGATATTTTGAAAACTAAAGACAATCAACTTCTTCAAAATAATCTGACAGAAGCACTTGTTGCACAAGGCCAAGTGGATTTGGGCATAAAAAATTACACAAAAGCTACAGATGAATTCGAAAGAGCGATTTCTCGCGGAACAAAAGACAGTTCAGCATATTTCGGATTGGCTCAGGCTTACAGGGCTTGCGGTTTGAATGAAAAAGCCGCTCAAAACTATGAAAAAGCAATCTCAATGAGCCCTGAAAAAACGAATTACAGCAGTGAATACGCTGAATTTATCGCAGAAACCAATGCTAATCAAAAGACAATTTCCGGCACTGAAACCCCGCAGACAAACAGCGAAAATTCAACTCTGCCATCAATCAGCCTTGACGAAAACAGCGAAAACATCGTTAATGCAGTTAACATTGAAAAAAATAAAGATTTAATCGCAGCCGCGGATGAAAGTTACAAAAAACAAGACTACGATAATGCGGTGAAGAATTACCAAGCAGCTCTCAAGTTAAATCCTAACGATGAAGAAACGCTTTTGAAAATAGGTAACGTTTATAAACTCCAAAATGACAACACCAATGCACTTGATTTTTACAAAAAAGCTATTTTTGTAAAGCCGGATTATGCAGACGGATGGTTCAACCTTGGTTTAGTTTATGCAAACGATAACGACATTAAAAACAGCAAAAAATGTTTCGAAAAAGTAATTTCCATCAATCCGAAATACGCATATTCATATTACGCTTTGGCAATAGCATATGAAAGCGAAAACGACAAAGCTAATGCAGTCAAGAATTACAAACTTTTCTTGCAGTACAATACAGATGAGAAAATGGTTAAGATTGTAGAAGACAGAATTAAAGCGTTAAAATAATGAAAAAAATTCTTCTAACAATAGTTCTATTAATAATCATGCTGTCATCAGTAGCCTGCACTGATAAACCAGGAATACTTTTTAACAAATATCCAATTACAAAAGACACTGTTATGGGTTACGAAAACCTTTTCAAGCCCAATACAAGGATATATTACCTTGTAATTTTGCCAAAACCTGTGCATTCAAGGTATATTTATATACAAATCATAAAAAAAGATAACGACCAAGGCCGGCTCGGCTACAAACTTTACTACGGAAACACAGTTAGGCTGAAAGATGAACAGGTTTATTATTACGACGACTACATAGTTATTAATGAACCCGGAATTTATGTTATGAAGATTTACTCCAAAGATAACCCCACAAAGGTTCTTACAATGGGCCAGTTTTTTGTTCAGAATTAATCTAATCTTACCAGATCTTTTTTTATTAATTCAATAAAATTTTGGTCTGTCTCATCTAAATTTATAAAATTAACGATAAACGGCAAGGTGCTTTGGTCAAATTTTTCTTTCAAAATAGGAATAATTTCGTCGTATTTTGGGGCTTTTACAGCGATGTCCAAGTCCGAAAGCTTTGTAAAATCACCTTTAACACGAGAGCCGTACGCATAAAATTCACCTTGATAGTTTTGAAGGATTTGCTTAATAGTATTGAATTCTTTTAAAGTTAAGCCTTTTATCATGATAATTTTTCGTCAAAGTTTTTTATTAAAAGTTCTACATCTTTTGCAAAATGCGGGATTATGAGCATTAATTTTCTTGATTTTTCGATATTGTATTCATTCGCGGTGTTGTTTCTTTTTTCGTAATAATCCCGCCAGGCTTGCCAGTTTTCGATAAAATTGTAGCCTTCCATAAATCGGAAAGTATTGTTAACAGTTAATTCGTCTTCGGTTTTGCCATAAATTTTTTTCAAAACTTTTTTCATTAATTTTCTGGCGATTTCGAGAGTATATTCAAATCTTTTTATGCAGGCGTCTTCGAGCATTTCTGTAATATCGCATTCTTTATATTCGTCGAGCTTTTTTAAAGAAGCTTTTAACGTTTCGAGTGCAGATTTTAAATTTCTTGTATCAACATTTTCCATAAACAGATAATAACATTTTTGTCAATGAGTTTCAAGCCGTGAATACTGTAACGAATTGTAAAGATGACTTTTAAAATGGCCGAAGCCAGCTTATACTCACTGATAGGATAGGATAGGATAGGATGGGGTGAGGGCGTGTAAATTTTTTTACTCAAAATGTTTTTGTAAGTATATACGAGTTATGTAAAATATATTGAGGATTTACTATGAGTATTAAAAAAGTAGATGATGTGCAAACAAATCCGCGTACTGCGCAGACAGAACAATCAACCCAAACCGCTGAAGCACCCAAAATTGTTATTAAGTTTGACAAAGATGCCGAAAATCCGCGTAATCCGCTTGAGTATTACAACCAATTCGCAACAGAAAAAAAGAAACAACCTGACCTGTGGGATTCTTACGTAAACGGCTGGAAAGAAGATTTCGCCGGCGTCTCTGGGGGGGGGGGGCAATTTATAAATGCGGCTGTTAACCGCACAAGAAAAGGTTTTAAGTCGCTTGATGTGATTAACCCTCTTACATATGCTAAAATCCCGTTTAAAGCGGCTTCAGAAAAGATTGATAAAATAGTTGATGATGGCAATCCCGAAAACTTGACAGCACTTGAAAAAGGCAACGAATTTATAAAAGGAGCCGGCGATTTAGTAGACTATTTCACGACAACCGAAGGACTTTGGGTTGGTGCAGCGACCGCATTGGGGCTTGAAACGCTTGGTGCTGGTGCAGCGGCTGCTGCGCCGAGGCTTGCTAAAACCTTGAAACGTTTTGTTCCTGCGGCAATGGGGCTTACAGGCACAGGCATGGAAGGAGTTGGTCTTTACAATGTCTATCAGGCCGAAACAAAAGAAGATGCCAGAGCCGCCGGTGAAACAACTGCCGCCGGTGCTATGTTTGTACAAGGCGCCAATGCTATGGGTTTACAAAAAAAGCGCATTGCTAAGGCTGCCACAGAAAATGAAGTTAAGCCGATTGATATAAAGATTAAAGAAAAATTTACCGAAGCTGATATTATTGCGATGAAAACTAATGATTTAATTGGCAATGATGTAAAACGAGTTCTGGATGAAGCCTTCACAAAAATGAACGTCCCTGAAGCTGCTCGACCAAAATTAGAGGTGATAGGAAAGCTGCGAGACTTCAGCGAATATGGCATTGAAGAAAAATTTACAAAACTGATTAATAGTAGATTGAAATATGACGAGAAGGAACTTAGCCACGTACGTGTTTTTAAACCGGGTGAATCTGTAAAAGACATGACAGATGAGCAGCTTGTTGAAAGATTTAAACTTGTAATAGACGAAATTGCAAACGGCCCGGATCCTGGTGATTTGAAGGCATTAACCTCAAATCCTAAGCGCAAAATGTATACAATTTCAAATGATGAATTGACAAATTTTGTAAATAAAAGTGAGACGAAAGGCGGCTCATATAACCAAGGCAAGCACGAAATTGTATTTAATGCTGACAAGTTGCGCGACGGTACGTATAAGTCAATTGAAGAAGTTGCCGTTCACGAAGCTACTCATGCCGAAAATGCAATTCTCCGGCACATGCTTGCTCAAAGTGAAGCTGATGAAATTGTCAAAGATGCTTTGTTAAGCCGTATTCAAAACGGTGAAGCAGAAGAAATTATATCCTCAGCAAGTTTATTTGGCGCTCAAATGATGAAACCACCTAAGCTTTCACCAAAAATGAAAAATGATTTTTCTAAATTTGCACAAGAGGTTCTTTATGATAAGAATTTTGAATATGCAAATGATTTGGACTCTTATAATAGAAATAAATACCTTTTTAAATCATCATACTCCACACTTGATGAAAAAGTTGAATTAAGTAAAAAAATAGCTGAACTTGAGCCCAAAATAAAACCGTTTTTGGATAAAGTCAGGGCCTTGTTAACTGATAATCCTGAGTTTGTTGAACTTAACGGCGGAAGATATGACGATGCCCTTGATTTGATGCTTCAGTATTGCGAGTCCCACAATATACGCTACAGAAGCTTTTCAAACAATAAAATAGATCAAATTAAAGATGTCAAATTTGAACCTCTCACAAAAGAAGAACATGCTCGTGCTGCTAAATCTTTGCAAGGCTATATTGAAACAATCGAAGGCAATTCAAGGATTAGCGGTTTTAACGCAATATTCGGCGCAACAAAAGAACAGTTCAATCAATACCAATTCTCTTTTGAAGAACTTTTGGCAAGAAACAATGCCGCTAATTTTGAGAAGACAAAACTTTTGCAAAATTTGAATTCCGAACGAATTTCAGACATACAAAAAACAAATATATCAAAACGTCTTGAAGAAATAGAGTTTCAGCTTGAATACAACAAGGTCGGGGAGCAGTATTACAAAGCCTACGGTGATGCCCTAAACAACCCTGAAAATGCCGATATTATCAAAAATCTTCGGGCAATAGAAAAAGAATTCATTGTTCTTGACAACAAAAAGAACGGCATAATGCCTGATGGTACCGCCGCTGACGAGGCCAAAATCAAAACCTATGAATACATTTATGAATTCAAATTCCCTTGGGCGATTGGCGTTGTTTCAAGCGCGTTTGTGGATGAATAAAGTCAAGCCCTCATATTTTGAGGGCTTTTCAATTTGTAAAATTTTGTAAAACCATTTTCATTTATCCCGCAAAAAATTTTTTGTTGCTGTATTAATTATATATCATTAATTGAAGCGAAAGGGAAATAAATGAAAGTTCAGTCAATACATTTTGCAGTACCTAATAATATACCGATGGCATCTTTGAACAAAAAATGTTCTAATCCTGCTAATAATTCAAAATCAGAAAGCTTTGCCAATATGCCCGCTGCAAGCGCTTTGGCTAATATTAACAAAGTAAACTTTACCGGAATGAAATTCCCGCAAGGCTGGGAGCTTGTTAAAATGGAAAAAAATTGCAGTCCTCAGTATCTTAATGATACTATGGGTTTGTTTTTCTTGGAAATGGAAAAAGTCCTGAGAGTAAAGGCTCGTGCTGAAAAGCTTTATGCGGATTTCAAAGGCCTTGCTTCTATAGAAAATGCTATTAGATATAATGATAAGTGTGTTTATCAGCTTCCTCCAACCAAGAATGACTATATTAGAAAATCATTTTTTGTTGATAACAATGACAAGCTTGCAAAATATATTGAAGTAAATACAAATAATAACACTTTTCTGAAAGAATATGTTTATAAAGACGGCAAACCAATTTTGGCTTCAGCCGGTAAATCTACTGTCGATCGTTTTTACGAATATCAAATAAATGATGAGGGCACTGAGAAAATTTTTATTATGAATACTCCTTTCCACGATTTCAAAAGATATATTACTATTGATGAAAAAGGCAGGAAGTCCGACAAGTTATTTATCCGAAGCCACGTGAACGGTAATATAGCTATGCGTCGTAAAGTTGAATAAAAAAAGAGCTTTTAAAAGCTCTTTTTTTATCTTTAATCTCCGTCAATCAGCTTTGTTTGCTCGGCTGTAACATCACAGGATGATTTTGGAACATCGCCTGTGAGTGCGGTATCGTCTTCATCCGGATTAAGAATTTTGTTAACTGAGCAGACGGTGTCATTATCAGTCAGATTTTGAGCGCGAACACCTGTTGCAGGACGGCCCTGACAGCTTATTGAGCCGGCGTTTAATCTTGTAACAACTCCATTTGCTGTAACCATCATAATGTCATCGGATTCTTTTACGATTGTCAGCGCCACAAGTCTTGAGGCCGGTGATTTGAATTTTGTTGCAATAAGCCCGAGACCGCCGCGGTTTTGTGTTCTGAATTCGGATAATTTTGTACGTTTTCCAAAACCGTCGGACGTTACAACAAGCAAGTCAGCGTCATAGTTTTTCGGAACAATATCGCATCCGATAATTGTGTCGCCGGAGCGTAATTTCATAGATGTTACGCCGCGTGCGCTTCTGCCTAAAGGTCTCAAATCTTCAATCGGGAAGCGGATTGCCATACCGCAAGATGTTCCAATAATAATTTCGTCTTTCGCCGTTGCTAATTTAACCCAGCAAAGTTCATCGCCTTCTTCAAGTCCGATTGCGATAATGCCATTGCGGCGGATGTTTGAGAAGTTATCCAGTTCAATGCGTTTGATGTATCCTTTGCGTGTAAGCATAATTAAATTCAAATCATGTGAGAACGCGCTGACCGGAACAACAGCCGTAATCTTTTCATCCTGTTCAATCGGCAGAACGTTAATAATCGGCAAACCTTTAGCCTGGCGGCCTCCTTCCGGGAAGTCATAGACGTTAAGGCTGTAAACAGTACCTTTTGACGAGAAGAAAAGTACTTTATCATGCATCATTGCTGTGAAGAAGTGTTGAATATCGTCATCTTCTTTTGTTTTCATTCCTGATTTGCCGCGTGTTGCACGGTTTTGGCGCTCAAACGTGTCGAGAGAAATACGTTTCAAGTAGCCTTGGTGCGTAATAAATACCGCCATAGGCGTGTTTGGAGTTAAATCTTCAATTGTTACTTCGCCTTGTTCAGGAAGAATTTGAGTTTTTCTATCATCGCCGTATTTTTCTTTATCTTCGAGAAGTTCAGTTTTAATAATGTCAAGGATTTTTTGGCGGCTTGCGAGAATTTCTTCATACTCTTCGATTTTTTTGAGTAATTCGTCGTATTCAGCTTTAACCTTGTCTTGTTCCAAGCCTGTCAAGCGACGTAATTGCATTTCAAGAATAGCGTTAGCCTGGTCAGCGTCTAAGCCAAAGCGGGACATCAAGCCGTTTCTTGCATCATCAGTGGTTTTGGAATTTTTAATCAATTCAATAACTTCATCAATTGAGCCGAGAGCAATGATTAAGCCTGCTAAAATATGTGCTCTTACTTTTGCTTTTTTGAGGAAGAATATCGTTCTGCGTGTAACGATTTCCACTCTGTGTTCAACAAATTCATTGAGCACTTCGTATAAGTTCATCAGACGCGGCTGCTTTCCGCAAAGCGCAAGCATGTTTACGCCAAAAGTCGTTGCGAGTTGTGTGTATTTGAATAAATTATTTTTAACAACATCAGGTTTAGCGTCGCGTTTAAGCTCAATAACGATTCTCATACCTTCGCGGTCGGATTCGTCGCGAATGTCAGAAATGCCTGTAATTCTTTGTTCTTTAACTAAATCAGCAATTTTTTCGATTAACATTGCTTTGTTGACTTGGTAAGGAATTTCGGTAATTACAATTGCGGTGCGGGATTGTCTTCCGCCGCCGCCGGCGATTTCTTCAAACCCAGCAACCGCAGACATTTTAATTGAGCCCCGGCCGGTTTCGTAAGCCTGCTTAATATCACTTAAACCAATAATTGTCGCGGCAGTCGGGAAATCAGGGCCTTTGATATGCTCCATAAGTTCTGCGACTGTGATGTTCGGGTTATCAATCAATGCGATTGTGCCGTCAACGATTTCGCACAAATTGTGAGGAGGAATGTTTGTTGCCATGCCGACTGCAATACCGGAAACACCGTTTAATAAAAGCATTGGAAGTCTTACCGGTAAAACAGAAGGTTCTTGCAATGAGCCGTCGAAGTTTGGTTCAAATTCAACGGTTTCGCAGTCAATATCCGCAAGCATAGATTGCGTAATTTTGTGCATTCTTGCTTCTGTATACCTCATTGCGGCAGCGCCGTCGCCGTCAACGGAGCCGAAGTTTCCGTGGCCGTCAACGGTCAGATATCTTGTTGAAAAGTCTTGAGCCATACGAACAAGTGCTTCATAAACCGCGCTGTCGCCGTGCGGGTGGTATTTACCGAGAACTTCACCAACAATACGGGCGCATTTTTTAAACGGTTTATCAGGTGTCATTCCAAGCTCGTTCATTGCGTATAATATGCGTCGGTGAACGGGTTTAAGACCGTCTCTTACATCCGGCAGCGCACGCCCTACAATTACGCTCATCGCATAATCAATGTAAGACCTTTTCATCTCTTCTCTTATATTGACAGGAATTATCTTTCCGTCATCAAAAATGTTTTGTTGGCTCAAAACTCTATCCTCCAGTGTCTAGTAATTCTTATAACAATATAATAGCACAAAAACGCATTTAAGGGTATTTTTAAATTTATCGTTACATAAAGGCTGTATTTGAGTGAAAATTGTGTTATAATGTTTATGAAGGAATTAATGAATGCCGTTTGAATTTCAAAAATTTGATATTCCTGATTTAATCCTCATTACACCAAAGGTTTTTGAGGATGAGCGCGGTTTTTTCATGGAAACTTACAAGCAATCTGACTTTCTGGAAAAAGGAATTGACGTTGAATTCAACCAGGACAACCACTCAAAGTCAGCGGCTAAGGTTTTGCGCGGTTTGCATTTCCAAAAATCTCCGCACGAACAGGCAAAACTTGTGCGCTGTGTAAAGGGAAGAATTTTTGATGTTGCAGTTGACTTGCGAAAAAATTCCAAAACCTTTAAAAAATATGTTCAAGTAGAGCTTTCAGAAGATAATAAGAAAATGCTGTATATTCCAAAAGGTTTCGCACATGGTTTTGTTGTTCTTTCAGACGAGGCTGAAATATGCTACAAGGCGTCCGGTGAATACGCCCCTCAAGCCGATGGCGGCGTTCTTTGGTCTGATAAAGATTTGAATATAGATTGGGGTGTTGACTTTCAGCCGATTTTAAGTAAAAAAGACATGGAACTTCCGTGTCTGAAAGATTTGATTGATAAGGAGGAACTATGAGAATCCTTGTTTGCGGCGGTGCGGGCTTCATTGGGAGCTGTTTTATCAAGCATATGCTCGAAAGCTATCCGAATTATAAAATTATAAACTTAGATGCCCTGACTTATGCGGGTAATCTTGATAATCTTAAAGATATACAAAATAATAAAAATTATGACTTTTTCTGGGGCAATATTTGCGATCGTGATACAGTCGACAGATTAATGTCTAAGGTTAATGCGGTTGTGAATTTTGCCGCCGAAAGCCATGTAGACCGCTCTATTGTAAATCCAAATGTCTTTATTGAAACAAATATCAAAGGCACGCTTACACTTTTAGACAGTGCAAGACAACACGGGATAAGAAGATTTATACAGATTTCTACTGATGAAGTCTACGGGTCATTGAACAAAGACGATTATTTTTATGAAACTACGCCTTTGGCTCCGAATTCGCCTTACGCGGCCTCAAAAGCAAGTGCGGATATGCTTGTTCGATCTTTTTATAAAACGTATAATTTTCCGGGTATTATAACGCGAAGCTCCAACAATTACGGGCCTTTCCAATACCCTGAGAAACTTATACCGTATTTCATAACACAGCTTTTAAAAGGTGAAAAAGTTCCTGTATACGGCGACGGGTCAAATATTCGCGATTGGCTTTTTGTGTATGACCATTGCCGCGCAATTGATATTGTGCTTCATAAAGGTAAACCCGGCGAAGTTTACAATATTGGCGGACACAATGAAAAAACTAATCTTGAAATGACAAAAATTATTTTGGATTCACTGGGCAAAGACGAGTCTTGTATTGAATACGTTGAGGATAGGCCGGGCCATGACAAGCGTTATGCGATTTGCAGCGATAAAATTCAAAAAGAACTTGGATGGAAGCCTGAAATATCTTTTGAAACCGGTATTGCGCTTACGATTGACTGGTATTTAAACAACAGAGAATGGATTGATAATATTCAAATGAGGAAAGCAGGATTTAGTTTATGAAAGTACTGGTAACAGGAGCAAATGGAATGCTTGGGCAGGATTTATGCCCGATACTGGAAGATGTCGGATGTTTTGTAATCGAAACAGACATTGATACACTTGATATAACTGACTTTGATAGTGCTCAAAGCTTTATAAATCAGGTTCATCCGGATATTGTAATACATTGCGCGGCTTATACAGACGTTGACGGCGCCGAAGAAAATTTTGAGCAAGCTGAATTAATCAACGCCAAAGGTACTGAAAATATTTCAAAAATTTGTGCAGAATTGGATGTTCCTATAATTTATATTTCAACTGATTACGTATTTGACGGCAGGAAAAATACACCTTATACAGCAGATGATTTGCCAAATCCGATTAATAAATACGGGCTTTCAAAGCTTCACGGCGAGGAGGCTGTTAAAAAATATTGTGAAAAGCATTATATTGTGCGCACAAGCTGGCTTTACGGCCATTACGGAAAGAATTTCGTTGAAACAATGCTTGCTAAAGCTGATGAGGAATTAAAAGTGGTAGAAGACCAAATTGGCTGCCCGACTTGGACAGTTGAACTTGCAAACGGCATTTTGAAACTGTTCGCTAAGCCTTATGGAATTTATCATATTTGCGGAAATGGCGACACATCTTGGTATAGTTTTGCAAAAGAGATATTTAAGCAGGCAGGAAAAGATGTTAAATTAGAGCCTTGTAAAAGTAATGAATTTGAACGTCCTGCCAAGCGCCCGGCATACAGTGTTTTGGGCGGTGAAAAGTTTTGCAGAAATTGGCAAAGCGCACTGCATGACTATCTTGAACTGCGGGAGGTGTAAATGAAAGGAATTGTACTTGCAGGCGGAACAGGCATGAGGCTTCACCCAAGCACAATTGCGGTTTCAAAACAGCTTTTGCCAATCTACGATAAACCCATGATTTACTATCCAATTTCGGTACTTATGCTTGCCGGAATCCGCGATATAATGATAATTTCAACACAAGAAGATCTGCCGAATTTTAAAAAACTTCTAAAAGACGGTTCGCAATTTGGGGTAAGATTTACCTATGCAGTTCAGGAAAAGCCTGAAGGCATTGCACAAGCCTTTATTATCGCAGAAGATTTTATTCAAAATGACTGCTGCGCGTTGATATTGGGCGATAATATTTTTTACGGACAGGGCTTTTCCGGGCTTTTGAGAAAGGCTGTTAAAAATATTGAAACAAACGGCGGCGCGGAAGTTTTTGCATACCAAGTTAAAGATCCTCAGCGTTTTGGTGTTGTTGAATTCGATTGCAATAACAAGGCTGTTTCAATAGAAGAAAAACCTCAATCCCCAAAGTCGGATTACGCTGTAACAGGTCTGTACTTTTATGACAAAAACGCAAGCCAGTACGCAAAGCAGCTTGAAAAATCACCGCGCGGCGAGTATGAAATTACTGATTTAAATAACATCTATCTTCATAACGGAAAGTTACAAGCGGAATGTTTTGGGCGCGGCTTTGCCTGGCTTGACACCGGAACTCATGAATCAATGCTTCGAGCGTCCCAGTTTGTGCGTACTGTCGAGGAAAACCAGGGAATAAAAATTGCCTGCCTTGAAGAAATAGCTTACAGAAAAGGCTTTGTAAGCGCAGAAGAAATTCTCAATCATCTTGAAAATATTAAAGAAAACATGTATAATGAGTATGTGAAACGAATTTTAAAATAAACAGAAAGGAGCTGTAAACCATGAATAATCAACAATCTCTGGGGGGGGGGGGCTCACGGGTTTTTACCTCTTAAAGGCAAAAATT
>ULUL01020852.1_pt1 | contig 24077 bp, 26 predicted proteins | sample 1958481 | NCBI WGS metagenome assembly ULUL01 (sample SAMEA4835759, study PRJEB28245) | human gut metagenome | biome: gut microbiome; material: fecal sample | place: Denmark | collected 2008 | reverse complement strand
GAAGCGTACGGATTCGGAATATATTTCCTATCTTTACAAAAATCATTCTCCTATGAAATTCAGGTTCGGACTGCTGCCGCGCGTCGTACTGGCCATCGGGCTGGGCGTGGGATGCGGCTTTTTCTTTCCCGAATGGGCGACGCGCATCGCGCTGACGTTCAACGATATTTTCGGACAGTTCCTCTCGTTCGTCATTCCGCTGCTGATCCTCGGTCTGGTGGCGCCGGGCATCGCCGATCTGGGGAAGACCGCCGGGTGGCTGCTGGCCGTTACGGCGGCGCTGGCCTATGCCTTCACGCTTTTTTCGGGCTTCGGAACCTATTTGGTGGGGCGCGCGGTCTTTCCCGCGCTGCTCGAAGGCTCGCAGGCCGTGCTGCCCGACGATGCGGGCGCGGCGCTCACGCCCTATTTCACGGTTCAGATGCCGCCGCTGTTCGGCGTCATGTCGGCGCTGGTGCTGGCCTTCGTGCTCGGACTGGGCATGGCCTATACCCATAGCGTGAAGCTCAAGGGGGTGATGGACGAATTCAAGGGGATTATCGAACGCGTGATCGGCAGCGTCATCATTCCGCTGCTGCCGTTCTATATCTTCGGCATTTTCCTCTCGATGACCCGGTCGGGGCAGGTCGCGGGCGTGCTGGGCGTCTTCGTGAAGCTGATCGCGGTGATCTTCTGCATGACCGTCGTGCTGCTGCTCGTGCAGTTCTCCGTCGCCGGACTCGCGGCGCGCAAAAATCCGCTGCGGATGCTCCGCACGATGCTTGCGGCTTACGTCACGGCTCTCGGAACGCAGTCTTCGGCCGCCACGATCCCCGTGACGCTGGCGCAGACCCTGAAACTCGGCGTGCGGCCCGAAATCGCGTCGTTCGTCGTGCCGCTCTGCGCGACGATCCACCTCTCCGGCTCGATGATGAAGATCGTCGCCTGCGCGCTGGCCGTGTCGATGATCGCCGGACTGGAGCTGCCTGCCGGAACGTTCGTGGGATTCATCCTGCTGCTGGCCGTGACGATGATCGCGGCTCCGGGGGTGCCGGGCGGGGCGATCATGGCCGCGCTGGGACTGCTGGAGTCGATGCTGGGATTCGACGAAACGCTCGCCGGACTGATGATCGCCACCTATATCGCCATGGACAGTTTCGGCACGGCGACCAACGTCACGGGCGACGGCGCCGTGGCGGTGATCGTCGATGCGATCGACCGGCGGCGCTGAAAACCGTTCCGGGGCCGCCGAAAGCGGCCTTTTTTCTTTTTATACCTGTGTAAATAAGTATAAATGCGTACCCGTGCCGAATAAAAAACGGCTAATTTTGATGGCTAAAAAGGTTTTTTTGTACTTTTGCGCGTCCGGAACGGAAACTAACATTAAATTATATACATTATGGTTGATATTTTTGCACGCCTTGAAAAAAATGCAGGCGGACCTATCGGTCAGTACATGTCGTACGCCCACGGATATTTCGCGTTCCCCAAACTGGAGGGCGAGATCGGTCCCCACATGGTTTTCCGGGGCAAAAAGATGCTCAACTGGAGTCTGAACAACTACCTCGGTCTGGCAAACCATCCTGAGGTGCGCAAGGCCGACGCCGAAGGCGCAGCCAAATTCGGTATGGCGGCCCCGATGGGCGCCCGCATGATGAGCGGTCAGACCGTTTATCACGAACAGCTCGAACGCGAGCTGGCCGAGTTCGTCGGCAAGGAGGACGCTTTCCTGCTCAACTTCGGTTATCAGGGCATGATCTCGATTATCGACTGCCTGCTGACGCCGCGCGACGTGGTCGTCTACGACGCCGAGGCGCATGCCTGCATTATCGACGGTCTGCGTCTGCACAAGGGCAAGCGTTTCGTGTACGGACACAACGACATGGATTCGCTGCGTCTCCAGCTGCAGCATGCCACGGACCTCGCCGAGGAGCAGAACGGCGGCGTGCTCGTGATTACCGAAGGTGTCTTCGGCATGAAGGGCGATCTGGGCAAACTCGACGAGATCGTGGCGCTGAAGAAGGATTTCCAGTTCCGTCTGCTGGTAGACGACGCCCACGGCTTCGGTACGATGGGCGAGGGCGGCCGCGGTACGGCTTCGCATTTCGGCGTGACCGACGGCGTGGACGTACTGTTCAACACTTTCGCCAAGTCGATGGCCGGTATCGGCGCATTCGTCTGCGGTCCCCGCTGGCTGGTGAACCTGCTGCGTTACAACATGCGTTCGCAGCTCTACGCCAAGTCGCTCCCGATGCCGATGGTCATGGGCGCGCTGAAGCGTCTGGAGCTGATCCGCAACCATCCCGAATATCAGCAGAAGCTGTGGGAGATCGTCCGCGCGCTCCAGAACGGCCTGAAGGAAAACGGATTCGAGATCGGCGTGACCAACTCGCCCGTAACCCCCGTCTTTATGAAGGGCGGTATCCCCGAAGCGACGAACCTGATCGTCGATCTGCGCGAGAACCACGGTATTTTCTGCTCGATCGTGATCTATCCGGTGATCCCGAAGGGCGAGATCATCCTGCGTGTGATCCCCACCGCAGCCCATACGCTCGACGACGTGAACTATACGATCGCGGCGTTCAAGTCGGTGCGCGACAAGCTCGAAGGCGGCATTTATGCCCAGATGCCGATTCCGGTTCGCGCCGACGAAGGCTTCAAGGTCCGCTAATCGGGATTCGCTCTGAGGGCGATCCGTATATAGATAAGGCTGCCATTTCCGGCAGCCTTATTTTTGTTGCCGTTCGCTGCGGGGCGTTGGCGCCGGGCATGCCTGCGCGATCGCATCTGCACCGGCGTTTCTTTTTTTGCGTTTCGGGCGGCGCAAGAGTAATTTTGCGACAAAATTCGCCGGAAAATTTTGCAGAATAAATTTTTCGGTTTATATTTGCAGTCCCGAAACGCAGGTTTCGAAGCCCGGAGCCGAGGTGCGGATGCAGTTGTCCCGCCCGTCCGAAAACGATAATTGCGGAAATAGCTCAGTTGGTAGAGCGCAACCTTGCCAAGGTTGAGGTCGCGGGTCCGAGTCCCGTTTTCCGCTCTCTCCCGAAGACATTCGGGGTCAAAAAAGTGACAAACCCTCTTAGAATCGCTTCTAAGAGGGTTTTTTGTTGTCTGTACGCAGGCCAAAGTAGGGTTCTATCCGCCCAAATTTCCTTCTGCAACCACACCCTAACCGTACCACACCCCAATTTTTCCCAATGTGGTACGTATTCCCTCTCAAAGGACTGATACAGACTGTATTTGGCCCTCTTAAAACGAACGGCTGAACAAGGTATAGATATAGTTTTGCAATACTAAAATTTAACCGTATGAAAAGTACATTCAAGATCATGTTCTTCATCAGAAAGGATCGTGTCAATGCCGCAGGTCAGGCGCCGATCCACACCCGTTTGACCATCGACGGCGATATCTGTCAATTCAGCACGAAAGCGTCTGTAACGGCCAAAATCTGGGACGTCAAGAGCTATCGAGCCAAAGGACACAGCGAGGAAGCGGACCGTATTAATCTGTACCTCGACCATTTCAAGAAAACCTTACTTAACCATTATCAATCACTTTTCCAGTTCAACGAAACGGTCACGCCCGCCATGGTCCGGGATAAGTACATGGGCAAGGAGGTAAGGGAAAACACGCTGCTTTCCATGTTCCGAAACTTTATCGAACAGCAAAGGCCGCTCGTAGGAATCGACATTACACAATCGACGTTCAACAAGTACGTCCTTACCTACAACCGGCTCGACGAGTTTCTGTCGGTAAAAATGAATAAGAAAGATATTCCCATGTATAGCATAGACCGAGATTTCGTACTGTCGTTCCATACCTTTCTAAAAGTAGATCATCGGCTGTCTGTCAATTCGTCTGAAAAACTGATGCGGATTTTCAAACGTATCACTACGCTTGCTTTCAAAACGGGAATGATAAAGCAAGACCCGTTCGCGGTCTACACGATAAAGAAGGTCAAAACGAACAGGGGCTTTCTTACCGAGGAGGAGTTCGCCAAGATCTACAACTTCCGGCCCATGAACGACAGGCTGCAAAAAGTGAGGGATTTTTTCGTCTTTGCCTGTCTGACGGGGCTGGACTACTCAACGTTGTCTTCCCTTACTGAAGACAACGTCATCGAACGAAACAACGGAGTATTTATCATCACGCCACGCGTCAAGACGAGGGAGATTTCTCAAATCAAACTGCTGCCGCAGGCCCTCGAAATCCTCGACAAGTACAGGAACAGCAGGGAACGTAAGGCCGATGCGATTTTTCCCATGATGAGCAACGCTAAATACAACCTTTACCTGAAGGAGATCGCCCAGAAGTTAGACATTGCGAAGCGAGTGACCAGCCACCTCGCGCGTCATACTTTCGCCACCACAATCACCTATGCCAACGGTGTTAGTCTCGGCGCGATCCAGAAGATGCTCGGTCACGCCAAGAGATCGACTACCGAGATTTACGCCGAGATGCTCGATAAAACGATAGAAAGGGAGATGGATAAATTGAACGCCGTTCTCGGCAAAGAGTTGAAATTAGCCTGAAAACATCGGATCACCATGACGAACAATCATACAGTAACCCTGACGGAAGTTATAGAGAAGTATAACCACGAGTTATTCAAAATCATACCTTTTACCTCGCAAGCCTTCTATAAGACCTTGCCCCGGTATGTCGCAGCGTTCTTGAATGACGAATGCCGGACAAGCGACATGCCCCTGCACGAAGTGACGGACGCCGTTCTGGAAAGCTTCGGAAGTTTCCTGCTGAAACGCTTCAGCGCCCGTACTGCGGACCGCAACAAGCGGCTGTTGCAAAAAATCCTCCGATACGTAGGCTCCGGCGGGGAAATTACCGGCAATATCACTCTTAGAAACTATTCGACACAGCAGGATTACCTGAACAAAGAGGAGTTGATGAACCTCCTACGTGTCGCGCTGCCTTCTCTGCGGTTGCGACGAATCAGGGACATCTTCGTCTTCTCCTCGTTCACGGGATTGCGGTATGACGATCTGCTCGAAATCACGAGCGAGCATCTTTCCACCTGCACGGACGGGTACCCGTGCCTGCTATTCGTTAGGCGAATGACGGGCCGTACGATACGCATCCCGCTGTTGGACATTCCCCAGCGGATCATCATAAAATACATGGCGCAGTACGAAACCTTGCTGCCTGCAATGAGCAATGCGAAAGTGAATCTATACCTGAAAGAAATCGCTGGGCTATGCGGTATCGAAAAGCGTCTGACCATATCGGCCGCACGCAATACTTTCGCCCATACGGTCGCTTTCAGCAGCGGCCTGACGCGGGAGACCGTCGCCCGGATAATGGGCGATACGGCAGATGAAGCCACGCCGGAGATGGAACGCGACTTTATAGCCCTCACTCCGAAAATCGAAGATATGACAGTTGCCTACGTCGGCTGAAACGCTCTTTCATCCTTGTTATTTGATGCAATCGTTGAAAATCATTAACTTTATCACTCATAAAAACAAGTTTATGAAAACTAAGGGACATATAAATATTACAGAAGAACCGACGGGACATTGGACTGTCGAAGTAAAAAACGTCGAGAATATCTGGCTGACAGATTTCGAGATTGCCCGTCTGTTCGAGGTTTTCGTGGTCGCCGTGACCTCCAATATCCGGGCGATCTATAAATCCGAAGCATTGAACGAGTATGACACCCATAGTATTAAAACCACCCCTGATGGAGGATTTCTCGAACTCTACAATATGGAAATGATCGCGGCGCTGGCTTTCCGCCTGCATTCGCCGCAAGCCCGCGCGTTCCGCCGGTGGCTCACACACCGGCCGCAGGCCAGGACAATCCTGATAAGGATACCGGATGCGGAAGATACGCAACGAACGGCGGTAAGTTGATAGTTTGAATCAGTTTTACCTTGCGTTCCCGACAATCCGTCGTAGCCACAAAAACATAAGATAATACATACAGCCGTATCCTCCGAGGGGATACGGCTTTTTTATTCCCGTGAATAAGTAATGCGTGGGGGCGTTCCGTTGCGCCCCCGCGCATACAGTTTTTTCCGCACTTTTCATAACCTCCTCCTCATTTCGAAGAGCCTTCACAGGCCGGTGCGGATGGTATCTTGGTTCAGCAGCAAAGGTATTTACGGGCTTCCCGCCCCCGCAAGATCAGGCCGCCGTGCGGTTTTGCGAAAAATCTTCCTCTTTCCCTTCGGGCGAGCGTATTTCCCGCAAAAATCTTGACGTGGGCTAAGCCCTTCTTTTCAAAGCTCCTGAACCAAGATACCATCCACACCGGCTCCGCTACGGCATATAAAAAAAAGTCGAAGGTTATGAAAAGCACAGAAAAAAGGAACAGGAACCAGAAAACCTCCAACCTTCCACTCAGCATAGGTGCGAGTTTGAGGGCAGGGCTGAAAATCGGGGTTGTCGCGCTGGGTTTTCAGCTCTTCGGGAGTGGCTTTCTTTGGGCTGTTTTGGCTCTTGTGTTCTGCTATGACATCTTGCGGGGTATCCTCTCTTGTCTTTTCTCTCTTGTCGTTCTAATCGGCTTTCTGACCTTTCTATTCACGCAAATTTTCTAATCCTTACAACCATGGCAAAATACTATTCGCTCTTTCAGGGCACAACCACCGACACCGAAATTCAAGTCGCAAAAGAGAATCAGATCGTCATTGACGAAGGCCCCGGCGCCTTTACTATCCGGTATGTAGTCTACAAAGTCGAACACACGGCGCACGGATATATGTACCACCTGGTCAACCTCGACACGAAAGAAATCCGCAGTACTGATATTCTCCAGCCGTACTCGCAGAAATTCGGTATCGGCATGTATTACACCGATACGCCGCCGGAATTTATGGACGCTTGGGAGGTCGCCGCCCTCGCTTCGGAAGCCGAGCGGAAAGCGCAGGAGAAGGCCGATGCAGATGCGCAGGCCCAAGCCGAACACGACCGTATCGCGCGAATCGGGGCGGAGCGGCTGGAGAACATTATGCCCGAAAACGTGCAGGGGGTAATCCTCGCCGAACTCAACGAAACGCAGTACACAGACCCGTCGTATGAATGCCGTCAAACGCGAAGCGTCCGCACCGTTATTCTCGGCTTTTCGACCACCACCCGCAATGGCTTCGGGGAACTGCGCAGGGCCGCACGGAATCTGCCCGAAACGGCGTCTTTGGCCGAATATAACAAAGACTATGAACACCGTTACCCCGGCTTCACGCTCGGTAAAAGCCCTTATTCGGGGTGGAGCATCCACAAAATGAGCCACTACACCCGCAAGGGATTTATCGACACGCTGGCCTATACCGCCGGACGCGAGGAGAATATACGCCTTGAAAGCCCCAAGCAGAAACCCGCGCAGGAGCAGGAACAAACGACCACACAAGGCGAATTTATCCTCGTAGAGTATTCCGACAAGGCTATTGCGCTGTTTGGAGATACCAAGCCCATTAAAGACCGTTTATCCGACCTCGGCGGACGGTTCAACAGCCGACTGAACTACGACGGACAGAAACGCGCCGGATGGATATTCCAAAAGGCGAAAGAAGCGCAGGTGCGCGAGTTAATCGGCATGGCCGAATAATCCTAAAGTCAAATCCGGGGGCGGTAACCCCGCCCCCCCCCCACGAATCAAATGAACATGACGCTTACCGAATATATCAACCAAACAGACCCCCAACCCGGTGTAAAGGTCGTACTTAAAGAGGGCGAATACATCCGGCGCAATACGGTCAAAGCAACTCCTTTCTCCTTTCATACCGCCATAGATATTCCTGCCATTACACAGCGATACGGCATAGAGGGCAGTTATATTTGGTTGGGCAATAATCCGCAGTTGTTCACACGAAACCCGCAAACGGGGGAATTGCGCGCAAGCGTGTTTTTCCTGCCCGACAATACCCCCGAACCTCCCGAAATCATCCGCTTCCGCCGATTCCTAAAGGCGAACAGCGAGTTTATCGAACAATGGGAAACAGACAATCCGCACGGGGTGAATACATGGGAACGCAACGCTTGCTTCCGGCAGGATTATGCGGAATTTCTCAACGGCGTAAGGGACATTTACGCCCTCTCTAACACAGACATAGACTATTGGCTGTCCTAATTCAATTCATCAGAGGGCGGTAGCCCTGCCCACACACAATAACAGACGATTATGGCACAAGAAAATAAAGCAACGGACTATTTCAAACAGACGATCCAAAACTATTTGCGCAGTCGTGCGCAGGAAGATGAACTCTTTGCGCCCCGGTATGCCAGCCCAAAGAAGAACATCGACGACTGTATCACCTATATCCTCAATTACGTGAAGCAGAGCGGATGCAATGGCTTTGCAGACGATGAAATCTACTCACTGGCCATGCACTACTACGACGAGGACGACATCGAGATCGGCAAACCGCTCACAAATTGCAAGGTCGTGGTAAACCACACAATTCAACTCACCGAAGAAGAAAAGGCCCAAGCACGGGCAAAGGCCATGCAACGGGCGCAGGACGAAGCCTACAAGAAACTCACGCAAGGGCGGAACAGGCCCAAACCTACCGATGCCGCCAATCAGCAATCCTTATTCTAACCTAATTCCGAGAAGCCATGCAACCGAGAACCAAGTTTCAGAAGAAAGCCGTCGAAGCAAGTAAGAAATTGCCGCCATTGACCCCGGCGCAGGAACGCTGGGCCTATACCAAAGTCGTCGAAGCGGTGGGACGCCGTTCAAGCAAAGGTATCGTCACCTGCCTCGACTGCGGAGAGGTATTTTACAACGATACCAAACAGAAACATTGCACCTGCCCGGCCTGCCGGACACGACTGCGCATCGAGGACACCCGCAAGCAGAAATTCAACCAGGAAGGATATGCCACCTATATTACGACCTGCGACGGCTTGCAGGTCATCCGGATATTCAAGGTGCATTATTACGCCAAAATAGGGCGGACGCCGCACTATTTCCATGTCGAGGTCATGCAACGTTGGATAGCCCCCGACGGCAAGCATTGCACATTGGCTTTGCTCCGGCAGACAATGGGATGCTATTATATTGATTCGTGGATTTATTCTACCCCGATGGAACTGCGTAAAGAGAGCGCCAACAACAAATTCTATATAAATGTTTATGACCGGATTTATACGGACACGGCCTACCCGCGTATGAAACTTATCCCGGAATTGAAACGGACGGGTTATAAAGGCGGATTTTACGGAGTGAATCCCAAGACCTTATTCTGTACTCTGCTGGGAGATAACCGCGTCGAATCCTTGCTTAAAATGGGCCATAGCGACCTGCTGCGTCTGTATCTGCATGACCGGGGGCGGAACCTCGACAATTATTGGCCCTCCATTAGAATTGCGGCCCGCAATGGATATAAAATTGAAGATGCGACCTTGTGGTGCGACTATCTCGACGCCCTGCGCTATTTCGGAAAAGACCTGCACAATCCAAAATACGTGTGCCCCGACGATCTCAAAGCAGCCCATGACTATTATTGTTCGAGACAGCAGGCACGGATTCAGAAAGAAATGGCCGCGGAACGCAGACGGCAGGAAGAAGCATACAACCGTCACATGCTTAAAAGAAAGATGCGATATAACGAGGAGAGAACCAAATTCAGCGATCTCGTGCTTTCGGACGGGCGTATCCGTGTTCGTGCTCTTGTAAGCGTGGACGATCTTATCGCAGAAGGACAGGCCATGCACCATTGTGTTGGCGGCTACTATAACAAACTCGATTCCCTGATCCTTTCGGCGACCATCGACGATAAACGTATCGAAACGGTCGAGGTCTCCATAATGCAACTCAAAGTTATCCAATGTCGCGGTGCATGCAACCAACTCACGGAATACCACGATCGTATCGTGGAACTCGTAAACAGCAATATGCGGCTCATCGAAGAACGTATCACCGCCTAATTTCTAATCCCAAATACGATAATTATGCAACCGAGAAACGAATACGAACGACAAGTAGCGGATGCGGCCCGGACGCTCCGGCCGCTGACCGACAAACAAATAAAGTGGGCTGGCGACCGATGTATTACTCATTACGGTCGCCAGACGAAAAAGGGCGTTATCACGTGCGCCGAGTGCGGACACGCATGGACGGACAAAACCGCGCAGGGGCATTGCATCTGTCCTGTATGCCGCACCCGGCTGACTATCGACGAGTGCTCTTTACGCAGATCGTACAATATGGAACATTATGCCTGCTTTATAACCGCACATAGGGGATTGCAGGTGCTCCGCTTCGTATACGTAGCTTATTACGCATGGATAGGCCAGCCATCCCGATATACCGTTTCCGAGGTCGTACAGCATTGGATAGCCCCCGACGGTCGGCATGCTGTCCGCGCACGGCTTCGCCCGGAGTTTTCATTCGCAACGGGCTGGCAGTACGACAGCCCGCTGGAACTGCGTCCTTATAAACCGTTATACGCCATACATCCCCGGCATATATATCCCAAGCCGAAACTGATTCCCGAATTGCGGCGGAGCGGTTATGCCGGACGGTTTTACAACATCTCACCGTCGGAAATGTTTTGCGCCCTGCTGCGCGACAGCCGTGCCGAAACCCTGCTGAAAGCGGAACGAATTACGCTTCTAAAACACTTTGCCACGACAGCCTGCAAGATAGGTGACTATTGGCCGTCCATCCGTATCGTACTCCGCAACGGATACTCAATCACCGATGCCGGAATGTGGTGCGATTATATCGACCTGCTGCGCTTTTTCGACAAAGACCTGCGAAACGCCTGGTACGTGTGTCCCGCCAACCTGCGGACAGAACACGACCGCTATGTGCTGTTGAAAATGGAATATTACCGCAAGCAGAAAGAGCAGGAGCGCATTCGGGAAGCTATGCAGTACGAGGAGCGGTATAAAGAAGAAAAAGGCCGCTTTTTCGGCATCGACCTCACGGACGGAAAAATCCATGTCCGGGTGCTGGAGAGCATCGAGCAGATACGGCAGGAGGGTGAAGCCATGCACCATTGCGTTTTTACAAACGACTATCACAAAAAGCCCGATTCACTCATTCTCTCGGCCACGATGGAAGGCGAAAGGCTGGAAACGGTCGAGGTGTCGCTGTCCCGGCTTACGGTCATACAGAGCCGGGGAATATGTAATACGAGCAGTCCCTACCACAAGCAAATCGTAGCCCTTGTGCGGCGTAATATGCCGCTTATCGAGCGACGAATGACGGCATAACGGAATACGGCAATAAAAATCGTCATCGCTTATGAATGTCATCTATGAAGCGGACAGCCGCAGGCTAATGGAGAAAGCGGATAAGCAGGTACAGCGGGCCGTCGGTCATGCCGTACAGCTAACCGCAAATAAGACCGGATTCCGAACAGCGACCGAAATATGGCGCGGATGCGCTCTTATCGTAACGCTGGGCCACGACCTCCGCACAACCACGATCCATATATGCCCGCCCGATACAGCCAAACTGCGGCGACGCAGTAATTGGCGTAACGGCTCGGCCTATTATCGTAACGGCGCATTTTGGGGCAGTGTCACTAACACGAAAGCAGAATTAATTTAACCTATACTGTGATGGAAAAGCAACTTAATGAAAGAGAACGAAAAACCTACGAGGTTTTCAACCGATTGAAAACGAAATACCAAGTCGATATTTGCCGATTCGACCATGCGGCGATAACCGTTTTCGGTATTACGGAAAAACAATTTTCCGCCTTATGCGGGAAACTGCATTGTTCCGGCACATACAACGAAGAGCGGCAAACCGCCATTCTGACCAATTTCGAAATATATAAATAACAGACAACGACATGAAAACAATCTATTTGCAGAGACAAGGTTGTACGAACAACTACAATACAAATAATGCGATTAACAGCCATTGGAATTACCATATCGAGGTAAAATCATTGCCGGATAACAGGTACATCATACGTATCGCCCATAAGGTACGGGACGCGGACGGAAAGACCAAGGCGATAAACATAGACGCCCGGTTCCCGTCATTGCCCGATGCCCTCCGGCGCATCGAGCAGGAGTTCCGCACGGAATACGGCGAGGGCATCCGCATATCGGACACGATAGAGATATACTGCCACGGCAGTTTCACCCGCCGGGAAACGGGCGACAGATACCTCGTAGCTTGCTTCTACGAAAAATCGACCGAAACGATCCGGTTATACCTGGAGAACTATTGCCTCGTATCGTTCCGGCACAAGGGCACGAAAGACTACCTCCAGATGGACGGCGCGACAGCCCGCTACCTGCCTATATTGCAGGAGCAGGCCGCACAGCACGAAAAGGAAAGGGGATGGACGTGTCATGCGGGTAAATCCGAAGATTTTCTCCGCGAGCGTTTCGCGTGGCTCATCGGCGAAGCTATCAAAAGGCAGGACAACAACCGACCTTGCGGCATCGCCCAAACATTAATCAGATAATAGCGATAATCGGGCCGGGCTTTGCCCGGCCCACAAAACGGAACGATTATGAAAACAGCAGATGTAAACAAAGACCTTATCGGGCGGCGGTGCGAGTGCATCAGTTTCGGAACGGTGGTAACGGGTGTTATCGAGGATATAATGCTGACAAAATATACGGCAGAGATTAAGGTACGCTATGACAAACCCCAGTGCTGGGGGCAAGAGATTTTGTATAGCGGCTGGTCGCAGGGCAACAGGGAGGACGACGGCAGATCGTTGCAATACGTCCGGCTGTTGCCGGAACCTATTGTCCCCAACTATGAAACATTAGTTATAACTTTCGCCGAGCCTATCCGCACGCTGGAGCGGCATATTTTCGACGATTCGCAGGCATGGGGAGTTGCCACGCTCAAAGAGTGGGTCGATAGCTACGAAAGCACCCGTTTTACGCAAATCGGCGACCGCACGGCGGTTATTACCTCGGAATACAACATGAGGAGCGTCCGCGAATGGCTGGAGAAGCACACGGAGATTAAAACCCTGAAAACGGCATAGGACATGGCACATAAACAGGTATATGATTGGGTGCAGGAGGCTAAAGACCTTGCCCGTGCCGAACGGGAGCTGCAAATCGACCATTGGGTGTATATCACCTTCGAGTACCGTGAGGACGACCGCAGTCGGGTCGTCCTCCACAAAATCGACATCCCCCGCAGGATGCTCGACCGCTGGCGGTGGCTCATCGAGTGGCGCAGGGCCGCACTTGTCTGCCACTATCCCCGCAAGAGGGTGCAGATATTCTATTGTTACTACGACAAGCGCACGGGCCTGCAAACGGGCTTCGGCCTCCTGCTCTCCCGCGTGGCGGCAGCCAAGGCGCAAATCACCAAGACTGAACGCAGGATCACGGAATATGTGCATTATATGACCTATAACGACCTGTTCTTCGACTCGGCGACGGACGAACAGCTGCGCTGCGCCAAAGAGAAATTGGCGCAGAAAAGGGCCAACTATGCCGACCTTTACGCCCTCTTGCGAAAAGAGGTCGAAAAACACCGGGTTAACCCCGACATCTACAAACTGTTCGTCGGTTTCGACAAGTTAGGCGAATTCGGCTCGGAACAGGAAGCCCGAAGCCATGCCGATAACTGCGGCCGTAGCGGCACGTTCAATATTATCGGCGACCGCTACCGGGAGAGCTGGTATCAATCTCTAAAAGCATAAAAACATGGAAAGAACGATTAAAGACATCGTGGGAAATACGGTAATCGTAACCAATATCCGCAAAGCGATAAAACAGTGTCGGGAATGTGCCGGAAGCCCCTATAAGATGGAATCGGGGCATACCGTAGGTGAAAACCACGCCTATATGCTTCGGCAGTTGCAGAAATTACAATGCGACCGGCACAAAAAAGACTGATAATACATTTATTTATGTACGCAAAAAATCGGCGGATTCGAACCGCCGATTTTTTGGTTTCTGAAACGCCGATACAAGAAATCAGCTAAATGATAAATTTGTCCCCGTATATACCGTTGATCCACATGGCAAATAGTTTGTCTGTTAGCGAGTAGACTTTACCAATCTCCGTGATAATGTCCTTTTCGAGCAGTTTCTTCGTCGCGGACTGAACAGAACTGGCCGAGGAAAGGACGTAGAGACCTTGCATTGTTGGCGCTTATGTATGACACCGGTGCCCGCGTTCAGGAATTATAGACCTGACGCCTAATTCCATCAGAATAACGTCATTCACATATACGTTAAAACTTTTCGGTAAAGGTCGTAAGTTCCGGATTGTACCACTGATGGAAAAACAAGTAGAACTTCTTAAACGATATATGGAGGAAAATAATCTTACGGAAGAATATCGATTGAAACACCCTCTGTTTTTTAATAGTCGCGGAGAAAAACTGACAAGATCCGGCGTCACATACATACTCAAGACATTTGCGAATATGGCAAGAGCGGCCAATCCCGATTTAATTCCGGAATCGGTAAGTTGCCACTCCTTACGGCACTCAAAAGCGATGCATTTGCTTCAAGCCGGGGTGAATTTAGTGTATATACGCGATATTCTGGGACATACATCCATTCAGACAACGGATATATACGCAAGGGCCGACTCCAAACAGAAAAGAGAAGCACTTGAGAAAAGCTACGTTGATCTAACTCCTGAATCCAACAATCTTGGCTTATGGGAAAAGAATCAGAATCTCCTCGAATGGCTGAAAGAATTTTGATAAATTATGAAGCAAGCGCAGCGGTATAATCGATTTCAGGCCAACAATATTGAAAAACACTTGATAATCACATTGTCAAGTGCTTTTTTATAATTAACTTTACAAATAAAATATTGCAAATAATTATACGGCTATGAGAATAAAAGAACTTTCTGTTGAAAATTATAGAAACTTAAATTCTGCAACAATTGCATTAGAGGAATCATGCAACTTCATAGTTGGGGAAAACAATTTAGGAAAATCAAACATATTAAACCTGCTAAATATAATTTTCACGCGTAGAGGGTTTGCTTATGATGACTTTAGTGATGCAAATTTACCTATAACCGTAAAGGTGCGAATTAAACTTGCAAATGATGAAATTGGGCATTTTGAAGATTTATTTGACGCAGATGATTACACATATATCAATATCGTTTGTAGGCAGGTGTCGCCAGATGAGAATATGGAGTTCTATCATTTAGAGACGGAAACATACATTTCCCCTGCTCTTATTAAATGCTTGAATTTTATATATTATGATTCGTTAAGAAATCCCATATCCGAAATTAATTTTGATAGCAGCAGAGGTGTAGGGCGTTTTTTATCAAGAATGATTAAAGATTATTTGTCAGATAAAGATATTGATACTAACAATTTGGTTGATACCGAATTTACTGATAATTTGTTAGCTAACGTAAACACTAAATTAGGGAAAATAAAATCGTTTAAAGACTATGAAATAAAGGCGGTTTTAGAGGGCGATATTTCACTATTGCTTCCAAAACTCATCTCATTGCAGGATAATAAAGGGGGTTCATTATCAAAGTGTGGATATGGAATCCAGTTTTTATTATTAGTAACTTTATCCATTTTGGATAAGCTTCAAACAATCTCTGACCAACGGGGTGAAACTGGGGTTTTTGTTAATGAAGACACCGGGGAGAAATCTATTTCAGTCGTGTTAGGGCTTGACGAGCCAGAGATACATTTACATCCCTATATGCAACGTTCGCTTGTTAAGTATCTCAATAGAGTTATTAATAATGAAGATTCTGATTTAAGGATACTAATAAAAGAATTATTCGGAATTGATAGAATAGATGGTCAAATAATCATTGCAACACACTCACCAAGTATTATCCTCAATGATTTCAAGCAAATTATTCGACTTTATAAAGATGGAATAAATACCAAAATAGTGTCAGGAACAAACTTATCTCTTGGAGAACAACTCGAAAGACATTTGCTACTTCACTTTCCTTTTATTAAAGAAGCTTTCTTTGCCAGATGTGCCATTTTTGTTGAAGGAGATTCCGAATATGGTAGTTTTCCTCTCTTTGCTCAAAAATGTGGTGTGGATATAGATGATTACGGTATATGTATTATCCAAGCTGGAGGGGATTCTGTCTTGCAATTAATTCAGTTAGCAGAGAAATTCGGTATTCCATGTGTTGGAATTAGGGATAGTGATGGAGATAATACCCCTACAGGTATCCCTAATTTATGGAAAACGACAGCACGTGATTTTGAGGCTGAGTTAATGTGGTTAATTGATTCCGAAAAGGAGAATAAATTATGTGAGATTGTTTGTGAGTTTGATTCAGCCGGTCAGAGTCGAGTCTTGGATGCCGCCGCTTTGAATAAGAGAGCTCATAAAAAATATAATTTTCTGCCAGCTCCGACATCCATCAGTCTTAAATTATTAGATATAGATAAACGAAATATTATGAATCTAAAGGCTTTTTATTCAACATGGTTCTCTATAAATAAATCACAACCTCTTGGCCTTTTAATCGGAATGAAGTTAGAAAAAGACGATATTCCGCAGATATATGTAGATGTAATTGAGTATGCTAAAGGGTTATGCTAATGGATACTTCCGGAATCACTCTTATCAAATCTCGGATTGAAGATAAGCATAAAGGAGACGCAAAGCAATTAGAAGTCGTTTTTTCACCTCATAAACGGCTATTAGTCGAAGCGCCGGCTGGATATGGGAAAACACACACAATGGTGAGCCGAATTGCTTATTTGATAGCAATAGGACAAATACCTGTACCCAAAAGACTTTTGGCTCTTACTTTTAGCGTTAATGCCGCCTATAAAATTAAAAAGGATGTTAGTAAGAATATACCAGAACTATTAGAAGGACTTAACAAGCAAATTAGAATCAAAGAAAAAACATATATATCTAATTATCATGGATTTTGTCGGAGTGTATTGAAAAAGTATGGTCATATATTACATCCGGCATTATCACACTTGGATACATTGCAATCTGTGGATGACAGTAAGAGCGATGCTATCATGCGGTCATTTAAAACCATTTCATTAGATGAAGCAAATATCTTGTCTGATTTTAATTCGGGAGTGAAGACTATTCATGGGAGATATTTAAAAGAGAATATTGATAAGTATAATTCCGTGGTAATTTCTGAACTACTGCCCAAAAAAGCCATCCCTTTCAATGCAATTATAACATTAACTATTAAGTTGTTTCAAGAATGTCCAAATATTCTGACATTTTATCAAAATTATTATACATCGATTCTTGTTGATGAATTTCAAGACACCAATCTACTAAGTTATTGGCTATTGCATTTTTTAGTTACAGAGAAGACAAATTTATTATTCTTAGGGGACTCTCTTCAGCGAATTTATGGTTTTATTGGAGCTGTGCCGAATTTATTATCTCGTGCTAAGGAAATGTTCAATCTTGAGCTTATTACATTGGATAAGAATTATAGATTTGCCTCAAATGAGAATATGCTCCGACTTGATAGGATAATAAGACAAAATGCACTCACCCCTTTCAAGAACCCCGGCGCATTAAATTCCAAAATTGAGTTTAACATCTATGAAGATCAAGCAAAAGAAGCATTAGAAGTTGTTATTAAATCACAGGCGATATTACATGAGCATCCTTCATCTAACGTAGCTATATTAGCCAAGCAAAGGGGGCTGAATATTGAGCAGATTATCAACACTTTTAATTGCAATAAGATACCTTTCTTCTATGGACTGTTCTCTGATGAAGATCCTGAATATGTAAAATTCAACAGGAAATGTCTTTACGAATTCATAGAACTTCTAAAAATGCAGACAAAAGTCACGAAAAAATGCGGGCAAAAACACATAGAAAAAATCAAAGAATTATATGTAGATAACGATTCTCCAACTGTAAAAGCTCTTTTCCAACTATTAGACATATTTTGGAGCCGTGTGTTTGTTGATTACTCATTCTTATCTAACGAGGATAAAATTAATCTAATTAAAGATACTTTTGAGCATAATGGTATAAAGCAATACATGGAGTTTTTGGATACAAAAATAATCATTTCAACCGTGCATGCAGCCAAAGGTTTAGAATGGGACTATGTAATACTACCAGACATGGAAAAAGACTCATTCCCTAATTATTATGGATTATGCAGTAAATGTAAATGTGGCACAGATTGCAATTTAATAGTTAACAAAGAAATAGAAAATTCCTTTCTCGAAGAATTAAGCGTGTTTTATGTTGCTGTAACGAGAGCTCGAAAACAGGTTTATTTTACAGCAAGCAATACACAACTTACTAAATATGGTGCATCCGAGAAAAACTATAGCTGTTTCATGAAATTACCGGGGATTGAGTTTTAATATGGACATTTTGAGGGCTTAATCAAGTATGATCCTAAACTAAAAGAGGATGACTGACAAGTCGCTCTTTTACAAGTTCACCCACGTTGCAGATGATTGTAACGTGGGTGAGCTTTCGTTTTCAAGGATTATTAACTACTCTCTTTTTAAAGCAATTCTTTATGTAAAGTTTTATTGTAAAGGAATATATGTAACTATTTGTATTGTAATACTAACTTTACATAACGTCGTCCTCTACATAAAAGGTGAAACTTTTTTGCACAGCCTGCCCCATATTGTCCTCGATATAAACATCTACGGTCTGCTGGTCGTCGCTGCGGGAGGTGTAATAGAGCCGGAATGAGAAGCGATCCAGCGGATAACGATCATTAGGCCGAAACACCGTCCCGTCATCCATGCGCAGTTCGCCGCATCCGTCCGGTTGAAAGTAACGAATCGTATAACGGGCATCATCGTATTCACCTTCACGCAATAGGGTGCAGCGTATCTCGGCGGTTTCGCCTACGGCGATACGTTTCTGCACGGGCATTGTTTCCAGTTCAAACCTGTACGCCTGCTGTACGTCCAGTTCCTTGTTGCAAGAGGCGACAAGCATGAGCATTACAATGATTCCAGCGCATAGTGCCGCTATTCTTTTGAGTTTTTTCATTGTGATATAGATTAAAATTCAGAATGTCCGACCGGCTTCTCCCAGTCGGGGATGTCGATTGTATCGGCTTCGATCACCGGACAGCGGATAATTTCCACCTCTTCGTGTTCATAGACATTGCAACCCGTAAAGAGCGATGCGATAAGTACGCCCGCTGTTGCTGCCAGAAAGCCGCATGCGACGGCATATTTGATTTTCAGTCTGTTCATAAGTTCGATTGTTAAGTTCGGTTTTTTCGGTATTCCTCATAATCCACGGAGTGGAACAGCGGTTTGCGATTGCACCAGTAGGCCAGCCGCCATTGCTCCCGCGAGGGTTTCACCCCGTGCTCGAAATCCCGGTACGGCTGCGCGAAAGGTTGACAACCTAACGCTTTCAACTCCCGGATACGTCCGAGCGCATCTTCGATATCATCCTTTATCAGCACATAGAAGAAGAGCTTCCGGAGCGGGACGCCGTGCTTACGGAGGAGTTCTATGGCTTTATGAACGTCATCCTGCATGGCACGGCTGTCATAGGCCATGCGCAGAAAACGTATCCATTTGACCCGTGCGAGCAACGCGGCAATCTCCGGCGTACGGGTGATCCGCCGGGCATCGAGTCCCTGGTTGAAATCTACCCGTATACCCATACGGACAATTTTCTCGATCTGCGCGAGTCCCCACTCCGAAGCCAACACATTATTGTCGAGCAACACGGCGCTCCGGCGTCCGTCGAGAAACTCTTCGATGTCTGCATGCGCCCGGATATGACCCTCCTTGTGAGGCACTATGCACCACGGACAGCAGTTCACGCATCCGCGCGTAAGGAATCCGTAGGCTTCCCTGACGCCGTATAGCGGGTAATCCGGGCATATATGTTCGATCTCTTCGGGAAGCATTGTCGCATAGTCCCTATAACCCGTTCCAGCCCGGACGATCTCGCAATCGTAGCGGTCGGTGCAATCCCGCGAAAAGGTAAAAATCTTCGACATATAGACCTTGTCGTAACGACTCGCCGCGGGATCGGCGAACTCCACCGTATCGCCCCGGTGCTTGTGCCATGCTGAGAGTTTCATCAGCGCAAGGTTCGGGAAGTTGTGCCCGTCCACATCCACCAGTCCGATCCGCATGGCTATTGTTTTAAGAGTTCAGCAATCTCCGGATCGAGATTCCCGCGATACTCCATACGCCCGTCCAAGCGGCATGCTTCGAGGAAATGTTCCCGCCCTTCGGTTTTGCGCCTCAGCCGCGAGCAGGCGATGGCCCGCAGGTACTCCGTCACGGCATCTTTGGGCATCACGGCCAACAGCTCCAACGCCCGTTCGTTGTGATCCAGCGACAGATGGGCCACGACCGTGTTGCGGTCGTTGTAGTCGTTGAGAATGTACAAGGCTTTGGCGTATTTGCGTTTCCGCAACAACGCCACGCCGCGGGCATAAGTCGTATCCAGCTCCGTGGTATGGATCGTATCCTTGACCATCCCTTTGCGGCGCAGGTTGTAGCGGAAATTCACGGCCCGAAGCTGCGGATAAATCATCGCCTTAATGTAGGCATACTCTTCCGGGAACCGCTGCCGGATGGCCTGCTCCCGCCGGTCGGGATTCTTTTCTGCGACGATCAGTTCCAGAATAGCGTCACGGTTTACGACCTCCCGGTCTGTTCGGATGCGGTTCGTCAGTTCCGACCAGTCCTCGGCCACCCACCGCACGGTCAGCATTGTGTCGATGCTTCTGCCGTATCGGCGGACAAGGTAGCGTTTCAATGCCTCGGCCCGTCCTTGCGAAAGACGGTTGTTGAAAGCATAATCGCCCTCCGGAGACGATGCCGCCGTCAACGTGATGGTATCGACGTAAAACTCCTGCTGTTCGACGATCTGCCACATCAGGGAGGTGATCTTGTCCAACTGCCGCCGATTGTCGCCCAACGTATCGACCACGCGGGTATCGCCCGTGAAGAACTGAATGTAGTTGCGGTCTTCGACGGTTACGAACTTGTCGACAACCTTGATACGGTAACGCGGCATAGTATCGACAAAGGAGAGCATCGAGGATACGACGTAGCTCAGCGTATCCGACGGCGGCAGACGGTAGGCGCTGTCGTCCACGGCCAACACCTGTCCCTGAAGCGTTACCAGCATCTTCTTCGAGGTCTCGTCGGTTTTCACCGCTTGGGAATAGTAATACGTGACGGTGCTTCGTCCTTCGACCAGCGAATCGAGCCGGGCATCTTCCGGATAAGGAAACTTCACGAAACGGTTGAAAGCCACCTCGCGCCCCACGGTATCGGGACGGAAGCGTTCGACATAGGTTTCATACTGCCAGTAGTCGCGCTGTTGCAGGAGCGAAAACCGCCCGCCGCGGATCACCAGATCTTCGAGCGGTACGGATTCGTCGGGCTTGTGCAGAATGGGTGTAATGACGACGCTGCGGCTCTTGCCCAACAACTGCCTGGGCAGCGTCACGATGAAATCCAGCACGACGCGCCCGTTGCGTTCGGGAATAGACCGCATCTTCGCCACGACCGTCACCTGCTCGATCTGAAGCGCCATGACACGTTCGCCGTCGGCAAGCGTATCGACCGGGGTGAGATAGAACGTATTGCTGTCACGCTGCAACTTCACGACCTGCGGGCGGTAGTCCTGCTGCCGCTGCTGCCGTTCGGCGCGGGTAAGCTGCGAGAGCGAGGCTGTCGTCCGATGTCGCTCCAGCCGCCCGGCCACCGAGCAGCCGAACATCATCCACAGGCAGCAGCCGAGAATTGCTCCGGCAGTTATGATTTTTCTTTTTTTCATCCTTAAAACAGATAGCTGAATGAAACTTCCAGTTTTGTCGGGGCCAGCGTCCAGCGTCGGTAACGGTAGATGTATTCATCCTCCCAGTCCGAGACGGTCGGATCGCGGCGGGTATCCTTCGTGCGGTAAAGTCCGACACCGGCTTCTAAGGCCACGTTCCAGCGTTTCGAAAGCATCCACGCATACCCGTAACTGACACCGAGACCATAGGCGTGCCCCTTATAGCGTCGGGTCCGGCTTCCGAGATCATAACCAACATAGGTGAGATGCTGACCGAGAAAATGCCCGACAAAAGATTCGTAGAACCAGTAGCGGCCGCCGAGCTGCACGGCATGGAAGTTCATCGAAAGGGATGCGGTTTGCACCGGATTCCAGTAGCCGGACAGCTCCAGCGACCAGTTGTCCGTCAGGGCCGCTTCGACCCCGACGTTCAGCGTCGCGCTGCATGCCGCAAGGGCGTTGGCCCTTACGGCGAAGATCTGTGCCGCAGCCTTGCGGGGTGCTCCCCACAAAGCCGCGAGCAGCAGCATGCACAGAATGATTCTTGGCTTTTTCATTGAAACACGATTCGTTTATTCTTTGATACATCGCACGGGATTGGCCTGACAGCGCAGTTCGCTCGTCGTGCGGCGTGTTCCTGCCAGATAGATCGAGGTGCAGGATACGCCGTCGAAGAACGACGCTCCGTAGTCGAAGTTCCAGAAGTAAGGCGTATTGGTATAGACCTGCCCGTATGTCCCGGCACCGGAGTAGCTGTCGCCGTCGAACGTCCCGCCCGCGGGATAGCGCGCTGTTTTCGTTCCGCTGTATACGATATTCACGCAGTACGGAAGCTGTGTTTGCGACATGGCGATCCCATCGAAGTCGCAGGCGTCGGGAACCCGCCATCCGGGAGGGCAGGGATCGTAGATCGTCTTACGGCAGACCTTGCTCACGTCGTATCCCTGTTCAGTAGTGTTTCCCCAAAGGTTGTGATGGCTCCGGAAGAGCCAGTCCAAAACATCCTCTTCGGGCTCGTCGACTTCGTAGTCGGCCTTATGGATAAAGGTCGTGGGATGCTGCGTCGCCCATTCCACGCTCATCACCTCCCGTGCGTCATAATCTTCGGGACGGATCGTTCCGTATGCGTAGCTGTCGTGATAGATGAATGAGGCGGGTCTGGCATTGTGCGTAAACGAGGCCGGATACGGGAACGGGTCCTTGCGGCCCCACTGGTAGTAGAGTCCGCAGGCCGTGACTTTCGTATAGTCGGTTCCGACAGCACCCAGATTCCGGTCCATGAAGATGTCTCCGGAGCTGTATTTCTGCGATGACGACTCCGGATCGTAGTTTGCAACCCAGATGTGCCACGACCAAACGCACTCGCCCCCGGCGTTGAACAGGCCGATAAGGGCATTTCCCTGCTGCGTCCCGGTACGAAAGCGGATGCGGCTGCCGTCATAGCCCAGCGAGGAAATCACGCTGTTGGCCTGCGTCCCGGTCTCCCAAACCAATCGTGCATAAGCGCCCGAAAGCCGCTGCGGCGTAATGTTGAGCGTCGCGCAGCCGTTGCCCTGCACCATGGCATCGAATGAATAGTCGCGTAAAGGCTCCGGCGCGATGTAACAGTTGGCGGTATTGAGCGCGTCGAGTTGTATTTCGCCGGGCATGAATACGGGGTAGATATGCCGAAGCGGCCCGGCAGGCACGAACTCAAAGGTTTCTTCGTTCGAGAGCAGATGATCGTATCCCGCATCGAAGTACCAGCCGTCGAACGTATAGCCTGCGTCGGGAACGGCCGTGAGCGTGCAGTTTTCCATGCAGAGCGCCACGGTTCGTTCTCCCGAACCTTCGGATTCGGTTTCAACATGAAGCGCACCCTCGACCCGGACGCTTCCTCCGTCGTCGGTATGAATGATGGCGGCGTTGGCCATGCAGTGCGTAAAGTCGTAGCTCTGGGTGAAGCCGAGGGCGTCGGTCAGTGTGATGCGATAAGAAAGGAGCGAATTTTCCGGCGTGTAAACCGGCGTGTAATACTCCATTTCGTAGGCATTCTCACCGGCGAAATCGTACAGATCGAAATCATGGACGGCGCCCTTGTCTCCGTAATTGAACGTAAAGCAGTCCAGATCGCCCGAAAGGACTTCCAGCCGTCCGCGCGTCGGGGCAGTGCCGTCGGGACTATCCACATCGATATAGAGATAGCGCGTGCCGTCTAAAAGGCAGTAGCCGTCGTAATTGTAATCGTCGAAATCATCCCGGACACGCAGCGTATAGGACGAAATGCGGGTATCGACCTCGCTGTCGCCCAAGATCGAAATATTGAACCGGTAGTGTACGTTTGCCCGAATATTGAAATCCGAAGTATTGTTGCCGCCCAAATAGACGTAATAGGCCAGCACTTTCTCTCCCCGCACGGCGCGGATCAGCAGATACGAGGCATTCGCGGGGGC
>ULUL01063199.1_pt1 | contig 24086 bp, 22 predicted proteins | sample 1958481 | NCBI WGS metagenome assembly ULUL01 (sample SAMEA4835759, study PRJEB28245) | human gut metagenome | biome: gut microbiome; material: fecal sample | place: Denmark | collected 2008 | reverse complement strand
ACCCACGAGTCACAAAGGTTTTCTACGAAATTACTGGAATCTAAAGGAACCGGCAGCAAACATTTGTCACCCCATCATTCCAGACTCAGTTTCTCTTTACCTTATAACCGCATCTATTAGCAACACATAACCATCTCATCTGGTGATACTTCATCCTCATGGTAGGTAATTACGGTACGGTTTTGGGATTCCGGCTCTATTATTTCCGATCAAGAATCTCCGTCAATATCTGATTTACCATACCCGGATTTGCTTTACCCTGCATCGCTTTCATCGTCTGGCCAACCAAGAAACCAATTGCTTTTTTCTTCCCTGCCTGATAATCGGCAACAGACTGTGGATTTTCCTCTACAATCTTCTCAATCGTTTCGCGCAGAGCTCCCTCGTCACTGACCGTACCAAGTCCATGTTCTTTGACATACTGCTCCGGGTCTGTATTCTCTGTGAAAACAACTTCGAAGACATCTTTTGCTACGGTGGAGTTAATCGTTCCTTTATCCGCAAGGGCAATTAACTTTGCGAGATTCTCCGGGGCAAAAGTAATATCTTCCGGCTCCATTTCTTTCTCTTTTAAAAGGCGCATCGTCTCGCCCATCAGCCAGTTTGATGCTTTCTTTGGATTTGCTCCAAGTGAAACCGTCTGCTCAAACAAATCTGCCATCTTCTTGCTCGCCGTAAGAATCGAAATATCATAGGCAGGAATATCAAATTCTTTTTCGTAGCGTGCTGCCTTTTGCTCCTGAAACTCCGGTTCGCTGTCCTTAATCTTCTGAATCCATTCATCGGAAATGACAATCGGTGTCAAATCCGGGTCCGGGAAGTAACGGTAATCCTGCGCATCCTCTTTGGAACGCATTGCATAGGAATATTCTTTATTGTCATCCCATCGTCTTGTTTCCTGCACAACTTTTTTGCCGTCTTCCAACAACTCAATCTGGCGCGCACGTTCTCCTTCAATGGCGCGGGCAATTGCTTTAAAGGAGTTCAAGTTTTTCATCTCGGTACGGGTACCAAATTCACTCGCACCAACCTCACGCACTGACAAGTTGACATCCGCACGCATGGAACCTTCATTTAATTTACAATCGGATGCGCCAAGATACTGAATCGTCATACGAAGTTTTTCCAGATACGCAATTACTTCATCTGCGCTTCGCATATCCGGCTCTGACACAATTTCAATCAGAGGTACACCGGAACGGTTATAATCCACGAGGGAACAGTCTGCCCAGTCATCATGTACCAGTTTTCCGGCATCCTCTTCCATATGAATTTCATGGATACCAACATTTTTTTTGCCGCCGGCTGTCTCAATTTCAACATGTCCATTGATACAGATTGGCAGATACAACTGGGAAATCTGATAGTTCTGCGGGTTATCCGGATAAAAATAATTTTTACGGTCAAATTTACAATACTGGTTAATGTCACAGTTTAATGCCAGACCAACTGCCATTGCATATTCTACAACCTGCTTATTTAATACCGGCAAAGAACCCGGCATACCGGTACACACCGGACAGGTATGAGTATTTGGCGCACCGCCAAATGCCGTTGAGCAGCCGCAGAAAATTTTCGTTTTCGTTGCTAATTCCACATGGACTTCCAGCCCAATCACTGTTTCGTACTGTTTTGCCATGATTACTCCGCCTCCTTTGCCTGTTCATATGTGTATGCCGTCTGAATCATTTTCTTCTCATTAAAACAATCCGCGATAAGCTGCAAACCAATCGGCAGACCATTTTTATCCATTCCGCAAGGAACTGTCATTCCCGGCAGACCGGCAAGGTTTACAGAAATCGTATAAATGTCACCCAAGTACATTTTCAATGGGTCACTTAAGCTGTCTCCAATTTTAGGTGCCGTCGTTGGTGCTGCCGGCGATAAAATCACATCATATTTTTCAAATGCACGGTCAAACGCTTTTTTTATCAATGCTTTGGTACGCAGTGCCTTCAAGTAATAAGCATCATAATAACCACTGCTTAAGACAAAGGAACCAAGCATAATACGACGTTTTACTTCCGGACCAAAACCTTCGGAACGGCTCTTTTTGTACATATTATGAAGTCCTTCGTATTCTTCTGTGCGGTAACCGTATTTTACACCGTCAAAGCGGGACAAGTTGGAACTTGCCTCAGCGGAAGCAATGACATAATACGCCGGAATTGCATACTCGACAAGACTTAAGTCAAATTCCTCGACAATTGCTCCTTTTTGTTTCAAAACTTCTGCTGCCTTGAAAATCGCATCCTTTACCTCGGAATCAAGTCCTTCTCCAAAGTAGTCTTTTGGAATACCAATTTTCATTCCCTTTACGTCATCTACAAGTGCCGATGTGAAATCGGTATCCTCACGTGCCACACTGGTGCTGTCCTTCTTATCATAGGAAGAAATTGCTTCCAAAATTGTTGCGCAGTCGGTTACATCTTTAGCAATTGGGCCAATCTGGTCAAGTGAAGAACCGTAAGCAATCAGCCCGTAACGGGAAACCGTACCATACGTTGGCTTGATTCCGGTCACACCACAGAATGAACTTGGCTGGCGGATAGAACCGCCGGTATCTGAACCAAGGGCAAAGGAACATTCCTCCGCCGCAACTGCCGCACAGGAACCACCGGAAGAACCGCCCGGTACATGCTCCGTATTGTGTGGGTTTCTCGTAATTCCGTAAGCAGAGGTCTCTGTTGTACTTCCCATCGCGAACTCATCCATGTTTGTTTTTCCGATGATAACTGCTCCTGCTGCCTCCAGATTTTTTACTGCTTCCGATGTATACGTTGGCACAAAATTATATAAAATCTTGGAACTGCATGTTGTAAGCACGCCCTCGGTACACATATTATCTTTGATTGCCACCGGGACTCCCGCAAGCGGGCCTGTCAGCTCACCGGCATCAATTTTTTTCTGTATTTCTTTTGCTTTTTCTAAAATAGCTTCTTTTTCTAACACAGTAACATAACTGTGAATCGTATCTTCTTTTTTCTCAATCTGCTCTAAGGCGTCCAATACTGCCTCTTCTACGGTCACTTCCCCGGCTTGAATCTTTTTTCCGAGTGCAACCGCCGTCAAACTCATTAAACTCATATGCTTCCTCCATTCTGCTTATTAAGCAAAGGTTTTTGGCACCATGTATGTTCCTTCTTTTTTCTGCGGTGCATTTTTCAACATGTTCTCTCTGTCATCTCCATTTGTCACTTCGTCCTCACGGAACACATTGTGAACCGGGAACACATGAGACATCGGTTCCACGCCCTCGGTGTCAAGTTCGTTTAATTTGTCAATGTAATCGAGCATACTTTCCATATCTTTTTTTGCCTGCTCTTTTTCTTCTTCATTCAATTCCAGTTTTGCTAAAATTCCTACATATTCAATTGTTTCATCTGAAATATGATTTGCCATACAAACACTTCCTTTCTTTTATGGTTCGAGACGGTTCAAATCCCTTGGGAACAAGGTCGTCTCACGAACATTCTCTTCCCCTAACAGTTTCATTGTTAAGCGCTCCATTCCAATTCCCAGTCCACCATGTGGCGGCATGCCATGTTTGAAAATCATCATGTACTGCTCCATGCCTTCCTGCGTCATTCCCCTGTCCGCGATTTTGTCCACAAGCGTCTGGTAATCGTGAATGCGCTGTCCACCGGTTGTGATTTCAAGTCCGTGGAACAATAAATCAAAACTCAGTGTATACGTCGTATCTTCCGGGTCATCCATCGCATAGAACGGACGTTTTTTCGAAGGATAATGGGTGACAAACACAAAATCGGCATCCATTTCTTCCTTAAAATATTGTCCAATCAGTGCTTCCTCTTCCGGCTCTAAGTCAAATGGGTTGCGGATTGTCCGGTTGTATTTTTCTGCCACGAGTTCTTTTGCCTTGTCAAACCGAACCTGTGGAATTTTATCAACCTTTGGCAGTGTGACTTTCAAAAGATCCAATTCTTTTTTGTACTCTTTTTGCAAAAGTTCCATCGTGTACTGCAAAAATCCGGTTTCCATCTCCATAATATCTTCAAAGCTGTCAATATAGCCCATCTCAAAGTCAAGAGAAGTATACTCATTCAAATGACGCTTTGTGTTGTGCTTTTCTGCACGAAATACCGGCGCCGCCTCAAAGACACGGTCAAACACGCCAACCATCATCTGTTTGTAAAACTGCGGGCTTTGTGCAAGCACAGCATGTTTATGAAAATATTCGAGACGGAATAAGTTTGCACCGCCCTCAGCACCTCTGGCGCCGATTTTTGGCGAATGGATTTCGGTAAAGCCCTGCTCATGCAGAAAATCCCGGAATCCACGGATGATTCCTTCCTGGATTCTAAATTTCGCACGCTCCTTTACATTTCGCAGGGAAAGCGGACGCAAATCCAATTTTGTTTCCAGCGAGGTATTCATTTTCCATTTGTTAATAGCTATCGGCATTGGTTCCGTTGGCTTTGACAAAATGGTTACGGTACGCAGGCGGATTTCAAATCCATGCGGTGCACGCTCCTCTTTTGCCACAACGCCGGTCACACAAACGGTATCTTCTTCCTGCAATTCTTTCAGCGAAATATCCGTAACGCCATCTTCATAAACGGTCTGCAAAAGCCCCTCGCTCTTTCTCAAAACCACAAACGCCACATCGCCCATGTCTCTGATTTTGTGAACTGCACCATTTACCGTTACTTCTTTTCCCTCATACTCACCGGCTAAAATGTCTTGAATGCCAAGTGTCTTTTTTTCTGTCTTTCCTGTTAAATATTCCATAGTAACCTCCATTCCCATGTGTCTTCACATGATTCCACCAAATGATTTTGAAGGTTGCAAAAAAAGCAACCTGCCTTCGACAGATTGCTTTGAAATAAATACGTCCCAGCAAAGCATCTCTGCCTTCTGGGACGGGAAAAATGTTCATCAAAATAAGAGCCTAAAAACCCGCGGTACCACCCGCATTGAGACACCCCGTCGTATCTCCACTCATTCAACCAATAACGGTGTCACCCGGATGAGCCTACCTCTTATAATCGTTTCAACTCATCAGCTCCGGAATGTTCTCCTGTTTACCGCTTCCGCAAGACGCTCGCAGTCCATGACGCCTCTCCCTGTCGTAAAGTCACTGCATAAACAATCGTTTCCTTCATTGCTTTGCCATGTATTGTAGCACAGAGGGAAAAATGTGTCAAGCACCCTTGAAAAATTTCCCCCTGCAAAATTTACGTTCAACATCCTCATTCGCCAGGGCTGCTTGATATTACTTTTCCGGTATTCCAAAGCATAACCGCTCTTGTTGCCGCATCGAGACGCTCTTGTTCCGAACGGAAATCAATATTTACCGTGTGACAGCCACATTCCAAACACATCACATAATAACTACAGCCACATTCCTCTTCCAATAATGCGCCGCCCTCACACAATGGGCAGTCACTAATTTCTAACATTTCATCGATATTCATGTTGTTCCTCTTTTCGTTTTATATTTCCTGCTCCATCATAATGCAAATAACGGGCAGGTGTCAACATCTATTTTTGTCCCAAAATAGGGAATATTTGTAATGTATATTATGCAAAAAATAACAATTTTTATACAAAAGTGTCCGTTCACTCCCAATTTTGTGCCGTTCACGACTTTTACGATTCACGGTGCTCATAATGTGTTATGATAATAAACGGAGTTGAAATTTTCAGAAGGGAGGATGATATTCACTACATAATTTCAGGAAAAGCGAATAAGCAGGGACCTTGACTTCTCAGAAGCAATTTGGGTAAATGCGTTCTGTGATATATCCGTTATATATTACAGCATCGGTGGCGAGAGAAAGTGTTTAAAGGAACTTGTGTATATAGAGAGTTACATCAGAAAAAGCGAACAGGGGCACATAAAAGTTCTGAATATAATGGAAAAAGAAAAAGAAGTTTATTCGTATCGAGACGGGATAACGCTTTGCGTTATAGTCTCTCACGAATAAGCTTCTTTTTCTATGTTTTTATAAGTATCCTACATCAAATCCCTGCTGTCAAGCACGACTGTAAAGGGGCCATCATTCACAAGGGCAACTTTCATATCGGCCCCAAACTCCCCCTGCTCTACCACCGGGATTTCTTTGCGGCAGGCTTCCAATATATACTCATACATTGACTCTGCCATTTCCGGTCTGCCGGCGTCTGTAAAGGATGGACGGTTTCCTTTTTTGCAGTTGGCATATAAGGTGAACTGGGAAATCATAAGCAATTCGCCGGACACATCTTTTAGGGCAAGATTTGTTTTCCCATTTTCGTCTTCAAATATACGCATATTCAAAAGTTTGTGTAAAAGTTTATCTGCAATTTCTTTTGTATCATCCTCTCCAATGCCGATTAACACAACAAAACCTTTTCCTATTTCTCCACGTACTTTTCCGTCGATTGTGACAGAAGCACTGCTGACTCTTTGTATTACAAAACGCATGGTTTCCTCCTTTTTATGCCTTTCTATTTTTCTGGCATGTGAAATAAATAACCTGATATTCTTTTCCGACTTCCTTCAAAAAGGTAAGCGCATGACGCATTTTTTCGTCGTCCAGATTCACAAAGGAATCGTCAAAAACAAGAAATGGTTTGTCCTTTTCATACATGGCATCTACCATTGCCATACGCGCACAGATTCCGGCAAGGTCCTTGCGTCCCTCACTCAAAAAACGAATTTCCCGCGGCATGCCCATTTCCTCCACAGTCAAATTTACGCCGGCATCAAATCGGTAGTCTTTAGCATCGCCACCATCTACCATTTCGTAATATTTCATGAATCCTTTCTGCACCGGTTCAATATAACGCGCGGTCAGCGTATCTTTTGCCTGCTGTAACTTGTCCATTGTTTTTAGCAAAAGTTCGTACTTCTTATTGCCGCTTAAAAAATGCTCTTTTCGCTCCTCTAACTCAAGACGGATTTCTGCAAGTTCATCGAGTTTTTCCTCCAGCTGCTCTAATTGTTTCTCGTATGCAGCCATATTTTTTCGATTGTTTTCCTGCTCGGTCATCCACCGTTTTTCACGCTCATGGCTTTCACTCAGCCCTTCGTTTTCCCCGGCCTCCTTTGTCTCGCGAATACGCTCCATATCGTGGTCATTTTCAAACTGTGACAACTTTTTTCCTGCCGTCTGCCATGACTGCTCTGCCACCTGAACCCGGTTAATCGCCCCGGCAATCTTTTGCAGTTCCTCGTCAAACGGCTCTTCAAAAATCAGACCATACTCTTTTCCGCTAAGTACAAATTCTTCTTTTGCCTGCTCGTATTTCTTTTCTGCTCCCAAAAAACTTTCCAGTTTTTCACAGAGACGACGGTACTGTTTCAGTTCGCTGCGAAGCTTTGACAAGCCAAATGCAAACCGCTCTTCTGAAATTCCCATTTCTACATAACCATCCATGAACTCACGAAGCGATTTTTGAAGAGTCTGATAACGAACCTCATCTTCTTCACTTACCGCCTCGCTCTTTGCCTGATGCGTCTCATAGGCTATCGTATCCATCTGCATCTGCTGAATCACATCGCGGAAATCGCCGGAAATTCCTTCCGGGAAATAGGCAGAAAGCACGAAAGAAATCTTTTCATTTCCCTGCTCTATCTCTCTTTTTGCCCGTTCCATCTCCTGTTTAAGTTCCAAAAGCGGCTGCTCACTTAAATCTTCTTCCTGTTTTTTCCCTTTTTGCTGTACAAAAAGGACCACAGCGACAAGCGCCAGAACAACAAATGCTGCCACGCCGGCAATCACCTGTACGAAGCTAAGCCCCACACCAAGAACCAACGCAAGACAGCCAAGAACAAGTAGAAGTGGTGACGCTTTTTCCGACTTTTTCTGTGCCGCCACCTGCTTTAATGCACGGGCTGTTGTCTGCGCATTTGCAAGCTGATCTTCTCTATGTCGAACATCTTCACAGATTCGATTTAATTTCAGCAATTCTTCCTTCCCCGGCATCCCATTCGGATAGCGTTTTTTCAGAGTTTCCCACTCATTTTGTTCCGCCGGTGTAAACTCTCCTTTGCGAATGGTCTGTTTGAGCGATTCATATTCGGTAAGAGCCTCCTCCATCGACTGCAGTGCTGCATCCTCCGGAATCTCCTGTCCAAACCGCTGTTTGACAGAAGACACAAGTGCATTTTCCTCGCCAGTCAATTGATTTCTCACCATCTGCTCACGGAACTGTTCGCACTCCCGTCTTTGCTTCTGCCATTTTCCCATCTGCTCCATCGAAGGAATTTTATCCTCGTAAGGAAATGCATTTTTACTGTCTTCCCACTGTTTTCCCGCCTGTTCTTTGGCAGACACAAGTGTCTCATACTCTTTTCTATTTACCGCATAGTCCATTGCCTTACTAAGTTTTTCCTGCTTCTTTTGCTCCGCAGCAATCACCTCGGAAAGCTCTTTTTCTTTTTCTTCACACTGCTTGTAATAAGTTTCCGCCTCTAAAATCCCCTGCCGGATGCTTTCTTCTTCACGAAGTTTCTGCTCTCTTTCTTCGATTTCACGTTTTTCTCTGTTCAGCGAACCGGTTTTTCTTTTTGGCGTCATTTTATTCGTGGTATCTTTCAATTTGTCATACACACTTTGAAAATTGTGGATATCATCCGTCTGCTCAATCAGATTGCCAAGTTTCGCATGAATCCCGTCGGTCGGTGCAGACTCGCAGTCCTTCTGTGAAAAAAATACTGTGCGGCCAAAGGATGCCGCATCAATACCAAATAATTCAACACCGATATTCTCGGAAAAATCCTCGCACGGAAGGTTTGTCGAAAGGTCATAGAGTTCAAAAATATCATCTTTATCTTTTTTCCCAAACACGCGGTTAAGCTGATAACTTTTCCCCTCTGTTTCGAATTTCACACTTCCGCCATATACGCCTTTCGTGCTCTGCCACGGGAAATAACGCTTTCTTTCATTTACCAGTTTGTCCTGTTTATTACCATTTAAAAAGCCAAAGAACATAATTCGGACAAAATTCGCAAGCGTACTTTTTCCCCATCCGTTTTCCTCGCAGAATGTATTGACACCCTCTGAAAAGTCAAAGGAGACATCGCTTAATTTACCAAAATTTTCTATTTTACACTGTAATAATTTCACTCGATTTCCTCCCCTTCCAAAGCTCGTATGCCATACTGAATCATCTGCGCCTTTTCTTCGTCAGAAAGTACCTCATCTGCCTGCACTAAACGAACGAACTCGCCGCGAAGTGACGCATCGTTTCGATAATCCTCATAGTCAATTCGGATTTTTGTTTTGTCCGTCACTTTCACGGTATAATAATCATCCTGAATCCATTGATTCAAATAATCCAAATCTTTTTCGCTGGCAAGCGCCATCTCGCCAACCAATACAAATTTCACAAAATCCTCATGCGGCAGATGCTCCCTTTGTGCGGTCTCGTTGATGGCATCCATAATCTCTGCCGTGCTCATACAGTCACTGACATCAACTTCCACATAATGTCCGTTTCTAAAGGCAAATGGGATAAATTCACTCGCCACGGTTTTCTCTTCCAAATCCACATCTAAAAGAACAAAGCCATGCTCCCCATATTCATCAAAGCCACGGCATTCTAAACACCCCGGATAGCAATACTCGCCTCGGCTATCCAGTGTTTCCTTTTTATAACCATGCACATGCCCAAGTGCCAGATAATCAATGCCCTTGCCACGCAAATCACGCAGCGGCACGACTTCCGCCTTGTCCTGTGCAGCGTATTCCGCTTCCTGTCCGTGAAGCATCACAATATTTACATCCTCACGGTTTAAAGTCAGCGAATTGGCTATCAGCGCATGATTTTCCTCACACAACTCAACGCCACTAATCACAAGACGGCATCCCTCATCCGCCTGCACATAAGTGGTCCACTCTTCGCCAAACAATTTTAAATTTTCAGGACATTCTTTGCCATTTGGCAAAAAAAGACGCACATCATGATTTCCTTTCAGATAATAAAATGTCATCTCAGGGCGTGTCGAAATCGCATGATAAACTGCATTGCGTGCCGTTGCCGAAATGTTTTTCCGGTCAAACAAATCCCCCGCAATCAAAACTGCCGACACATTTTCCCTGTCGGCATACTCCATCATCCGGTTAAAAGAAGCGAGTAATTCTGCTTTTCGCTCCTTTGCTTTTTCCTTTGTCAAATGCGTCGTCATGCTTGAATCCAAATGCAAATCCGCACAATGAATCAGTTTCATCGCTTCACCCCTTCCTCTTACTCTCTCTCTTTACGACTCCATCTTCCGCTTGCGCCACACGGCAAAACAAGTCCCTGCTTACCGCGCACCGGCAATCCGATTTCATCTGCTTCAACCGTTCCGCCAAAACGGCTTTTTAATTCCAAATTTAACATATAAGAAAGCACCGCCGGCTGTAATCCTGTTGTATAAGAATTAATCAGGAAAAATAATGGCTTGTCTGCAAGTACCTTCGTGCAAAGCTGTACCAGTGGGAAAATTTTTTCTTCTATTTTCCAAATCTCGCCTTTGGGACCTCTTCCATAGGAAGGCGGGTCCATAATAATCGCATCATAATGATTGCCGCGGCGGATTTCACGCTCCACAAATTTTACGCAGTCATCCACCAGATAGCGAATCGGCGCATTGGCAAGCCCGGACGCTGCCGCATTTTCTTTCGCCCATGTAACCATCCCTTTGGATGCGTCCACATGTGTCACAGCTGCCCCCGCATCGGCGCATGCCACTGTCGCGCCACCCGTGTATGCAAATAAATTCAGCACCTTAATTTCTTTTCCCGGATTTTTCTTCTTTGCCTCGCGAATCAAATTTCCGCTCCACTCCCAGTTTACCGCCTGCTCAGGGAAAAGTCCGGTATGTTTAAAATGAAATGGTTTCAAATGAAATTTGAGATTTCCATAGGAAATCTCCCACTGCTCCGGCAAATCAAAAAATTCCCACTGTCCGCCGCCTTTATTGCTTCTGTGGTAATGTCCGTTTTTCTGTTTCCACTCTCTTACTTTATGCGGTGTATTCCAAATCACCTGCGGGTCGGGGCGTACAAGAATATAATCACCCCACCGCTCTAATTTTTCTCCTGCCGAAGTATCTAACACTTCATAATCGTTCCATCCATCTGCAATCCACATAATTTACAATCCTCTTCTTCTATTTTTTCTCGCTTGAAAATACACTCTTGATTTCTTTGCCAACTTTTTTTGCCTCTTTGGTGACAACCTCTGCGGCATGGTCAATTTTCTTGTCCAGTTCTTTTTCTTTGGCGTACCTGCCGGCTTTGTCTGCCGCATTGTTCACGGCGTCAACTGCCTTGCCAAAACCATCCATCATTTTTTCTTTATTTAATAATGGCATAACGCCACCTCCTTGTCATTTGGTATGATTATATCATAAGATGGGGGAAGAAACTAGTGGGTGTTTGTGTCAAGTGTTCGGTGGGACTTTTTTTGTTTTCCTACGGAATTACTGGAATCCAAAGGAATTGGCAGCGAACATTTAGCGCAAACTTATTCCTTTAATCTGAGTTTTGTTAAAATTCCAATCGAATTTTTCCAGACGAGGCAACTCTTTTCCCAAATTTTCTACTTTATGGTTGCTTTGCTTGCAAGTGGTTTTCTATTTTGTACAACGCTTTTTTAGAAATTTAGCAAATAGAGTTGCTTTTGACGGAAAAATTGAGATAAATTGGCGAAAATGGAGTTTAAATTGCAACTCTTTTTTAATTTTGAACGGATTAGCGTTGCCTAAGACTTTTGATGCTTATATATAACGGATTTCTCCATTGCTCCACAACTGCTGCAAACCCACAAACAAAGAAAAATGGTGCTGGGACAACAGAACAGTCCTAGCACCAACTTTGTCTACATAATATTTACTTTCCTTAATTAGCAGTTAATCTCTGCTGTAATTCCAAGCAAGTCTTTGTTTTCGTCGAGAATTGGTGTGACCACGTCTTCAACAAACTCTTTTACCTGACTTGGTGCACGACCAACGTATTTGCTTGGGTCCATAGTCTTCTGCAATTCTTCCAAAGTCATTGGGAAGGCATCGTCTGCGGCAATCAACTCTAAGAGGTTGTTGTCTAAGCCGCGCTCTTTTACATTTCTGCCTGCTTCCATGGAAAGCTCACGAATCTTCTCATGCAGTTCCTGACGGTTGCCGCCGGCTTTTACGGCATCCATCATGATATTTTCGGTTGCCATAAATGGAAGTTCGGACATGAGACGTTTTGTAATTACTTTATCGTAAACAACAAGTCCATCGGCTACATTTAAGAACAAATCCAAAATACCATCGATTGCGAGGAAGCCTTCTGCTACGCTCAGACGCTTATTTGCGGAATCATCGAGCGTTCTCTCAAACCACTGGGTTGCCGATGTAATGGCTGGGTTTAAGGCATCAATCATTACATAGCGGGACAGGGATGCAATTCTTTCGCTTCGCATTGGGTTTCTCTTGTATGCCATTGCAGAGGAACCAATCTGGCTCTTTTCAAATGGCTCTTCCACTTCTTTCAAATGCTGAAGAAGACGGATATCGTTTGAAAATTTATGTGCGCTGGCTGCGATGCCGGCAAGTACATTTACTACGCGAGTATCCAATTTACGGGAATAGGTCTGTCCGGAAACAGGGAAGCATGCGTCAAATCCCATTTTCTTTGCAATCAGTTTGTCCGCTTCTTTACATTTGCTCTCATCACCGTCAAACAGCTCAAGGAAACTTGCCTGTGTACCGGTAGTTCCTTTCGAACCAAGAAGTTTCATATGAGACAGCACGTGATTCAAATCTTCCAAATCCATCACAAGTTCCTGAATCCAAAGCGTTGCACGCTTACCAACTGTTGTCGGCTGTGCCGGCTGGAAATGAGTAAATGCAAGCGTCGGAAGGTCTTTGTATTTCATTGCAAAATCAGATAATACGGAAATGACATTCACCAGTTTTTTCTTTACTAATTTAAGTGCTTCGGTCATGATAATGACGTCTGTATTATCACCAACATAGCAGGAAGTTGCTCCGAGATGAATGATTCCTGCTGCCTTTGGACACTGTTTGCCATATGCATATACATGGCTCATTACGTCGTGGCGCACCTCTTTTTCGCGAGCTTTTGCAACATCATAATTAATATCTGTCACATGTGCTTTTAACTCCTCAATCTGCTCGTCTGTAATACGTGGATTTCCATCTGCATCCTTTAAGCCAAGTTCTTTCTCGGTTTCTGCTAATGCAATCCATAATTTTCTCCAAGTCCGAAATTTCATATCCGGCGAGAAAATAAACTGCATTTCTTTGCTGGCGTATCTCTCCGACAACGGGCTTACATATCTGTCTGTACTCATATTCTTTCTTTCCTTTCTCTATCCTTTTATAAAATAGTGCCAGGTCTTTTCCTTAACACCTATTTACGGTTCAAAACTTCCACGAATATCTTCGGTTGGCGGCTCTACCGGGTAATTTCCGGAGAAGCACGCATCGCAGTAACCGGTTTCTCCCTCAATCAATTCCGGCAGTCTTTCGCCATCTAAGTAACCAAGCGAATCCGCTCCAATCAACTCACAAATCTGGGATACCGTGTGGTCATGTGCAATCAGCTGGTCGCAGCTTGGCACGTCGGTCCCAAAATAGCATGGAAACAAAAATGGCGGCGAACTGATTCTTACATGCACCTCAGTCGCTCCGGCATCTTTGAGCATTTTTACAATGTGGCCGCTCGTCGTACCGCGCACAATCGAATCATCGACCATCACAACACGCTTGCCACTAACCACTTCTTTCAAGGCATTCAATTTAATGTTTACACTGGACTCACGGGCAGACTGTTTGGGTTTAATAAACGTTCTTCCCACATAACTGTTCTTGATAAAACCAACGCCATACGGAATATTTGACTCCAGGGCAAATCCCATCGCAGCCGCATTTCCGGAATCCGGCACTCCAATGACAATATCCGCTTCTGCCGGATGCATCTGGGCAAGAATTTTCCCTGCCATAATACGCGAATTATAAACACTCACGCCATCCACATAACTGTCCGGTCTTGCAAAATAAATATATTCAAAAATACATCTTGCCGGTTTTACCGTGCAGAGACTTTCATCCGATGTAATACCGTTTTTGTCTAACATGACAATTTCCCCCGGTTTTACATCCCGGACAAATGTTGCACCAACAGCATCGAGTGCACAGGTTTCGCTGGCAAGCAGATAACTGTTATCCCGTTTTCCAATCACCAGAGGGCGAAAACCAAATGGGTCGCGGGCACCAATCAATTTTCTCGGACTGGAAATCACAAGTGAATACGCACCTTTTAATTTCTTCATCGCATTTTTCACAGCTTCTTCTACCGTACCCGTTTTCAAACGCTCTCTCGCAATGTGGTACGCAATAACTTCCGAATCAATGGTCGTCTGGAAAATAGCTCCTGTGTATTCCAGTTCTTTGCGGAGTTCCGGCGCATTTACCAGATTTCCGTTATGCGCTAACATAAGAATACCTTTGACATAATTTAATACTAACGGCTGTACATTCTGTCCATTGCTCGCACCTGCCGTCGAGTAGCGGACATGTCCAACCCCGATATTTCCTTTGAGTTTTTCAAGTTTTTCAGAATCAAAGACTTCATTGACAAGTCCCATGCCTTTTGAAGACAATACTTTTCCTTTCGGTCCTTTTGTATCGCTGACCGCAATACCACAGCTTTCCTGACCTCTGTGCTGCAAAGCGAAAAGTCCATAGTAAATTGTGGAGGCAACATCACCGCCATCCAAATCATAGACACCGAAAACACCACACTCTTCATGCAGTCCATCGTAATAAGTTTCATCAACCTGTGAGTTCATTTCAAGTCCTTCCTTTTGCTGTTTATTCTAACACAAGTATGCCCCTTTGAATCTTATTCTGTAAGATCCGCCGGACGGATGTGTTAATCACTTTTTCATCAATCCTGCCTTCCTCCACGGCAGTAATTAAAGCCTCATAGCACTCCTTGAAATTCCCCGGCAGGACGATTAAATCGCATCCTGCTTTTACCGCTTCCACTACGGCAAATTCATTTGTATAATTGTTCTCTATCACATTATCATTGAGTGGGCTTGTCATAACAATTCCATCAAATCCGAGTTCTTCCCGTAAAAGTTTCGTCACAATATCCTGCGACATAAATGCCGGTACTTTTTTCACCGTCAACTTACTGTATGCGACATTGCTCACCATCACGCAGTCAGCGCCTGCCTGAATTCCGCTCGCATACGGCACAAAATTCGTATCACGTATCGTCATCAGACTGTCTGTATTTTCGGCAATTGACTCTGTCACATCCGCAGAAACATTACCAATTCCCGGAAAAGTCTTAAGCGTCACGGAAAGTCCGCCCTCGCGCATGCCACTTACAAAATCATCCAACAAATCTGCCACGCCATCCGCATCACTTCCCAGGCAGCGCATTGCATACGATGGATTTTGGTCACTTGCCAAATCCGCCACCGGCGCCAGATTCAGATTTATACCGATTTTGGTCAATTCTCCGGCAATCGTTTTCCCCGATTCATAAATCTGGTTTGCCGTCATATTTTGTCCCATTTCTTTTGGGGTAACATAACCGGTATCTTTTAAATCCTCAACCTTGGCAGAAATGGAATTTTCTCCACCGCCGTCTTCCTCTACGGCAACGTAAAGCGCACTTCCTGATACAACGCTCGCCTGTAAATTCTGCACCAGTTTTTTCGTCTGCTTCTGCGACTTAATATTTTCCTTCGTAAGATAGACGCCACCCAGGTGATAATCAATAATTGCCTGTTTCATGCTGTCCGTCGCCTTATAAGCGGTTCCATCCACCGATGGTGATGCATCTAACTGCAGTAAATCCACCAAAAACATCTGTCCTACTTTTTGTTCAATTGTCATTGTTTTTACAATCTTCTCTGCCTCTGAAAAAGCCTCATCCTCTGAAATCAACGGCGTAACGCTCGCTGTTGCAGACGGTGTACTCGTACTTTCGCCGGCTTTCTTCTCAACCTCTTTGTCCGTACCGCACGAGCACAGAAGCAAAACAAGGCTCAGCATAATCCCCATCCACTGATATCGTTTCATCGTCGTGAATCCCTCTTTTTCATTTTATCTTTTTTTCTCTCACTATCTAACGCAAAAAAGCCATATTATCACTAATCATAATGCTGTCAATATTATAGTATATTCTCTGTCTATATGCAAATAAAATATTTCCGTCTTTTTTTTCATTTTTTTGTGTAAATCACCCAAGCCACCCTGCATAGGATAACAGTGTAAATGAAATTTAGGAGGCAAACCTATGAGTGATTTGTCAGCAACAAACTGTGGCGGAGGATGCTCCTGCAACGAGAACAATTCTTCCTGCTGCTGGATTATTATCCTTTTACTTCTTTGCTGCGGCGGCTGTGGTAACGGCTTTGGCGGCGGCATGGGCGGTGATTGCAGCTGCATCATTTGGATTCTCATTATCCTCTGCTGCTGTGGAGGCAATAACGGATTCGGTGGATTCGGCTGCGGCTGCTAATTGAGGCGTGCGTAATCATTAGGGGAATCGAACCCCTATGGACGCAAAAAAATGGGGCGGATAACCGCCTCATTTTTTATTTTCGATTCATTAAATTAGAACTGTTTCTCTGATGCAGTCTGCGTTCCTCTTCCCATGTCTGCGGAAAATATTTTCTCTTCTCCTCTGGTGTTAGTGATTCATAACACGCTAAATCCACCTCATAAATTGTTGTATCATCCACAATCACTTTTGTCCTTTCCTTCATCGGTATCTGCCCGCCTTATGTTTGTTGTTATCATTGTATGATGACAGCAGATTAAAGGCACCATGTCTTGAAACCACATTATTTTTTCTCCAAAACAATAATGTTATTTGAGAAATTTTTTGCCCCCGGAATTTTTCCAATCACATGATATATCGGCATCATTTTTTTCATTCCCTCAATCAGGCTTACTTCTTCTTTATAGGAAAATGCCGGCACAAGCTTTTGCAGCATTTTCCCATTTTTAATGCCCCATGTAAATTTTGCATTACTGCCTTCAATTGATTTTTCCTTTATATGGCGCACGACAAACGGAGACATTGTTTCAACCATAACGGTAACTTTCGGAAAAGTTTTCTCTATAATGGAAAACATCTGCAGCACATCTTTTTCTTGTAAATACATAGAAAGTCCCTCAATCACAACCAATACATTTTCGCCGTCACATACGATTTCATCCGTGTAAGATGCGTCCATCGCTGACTTTGCAATCTGATAAATTGGTCCGTTTTCCGCAAGAAACTTTTCTCTTATCTCCATTGTTTCCGGCAAATCCACATTGTACCAGCGCAGATACTTTCCTTTCATCCGGTAACATCTTGTGTCCATACCACTGGCAATATTTATCACAACTGTTTTTGGATGTTCACTCAGATACCGCCCTACCATCTCATCCAGCACAATTGTTCTCGCAATTACACCGTAACTCATCGCCTTATCTTTATCCGCATTGGAAAAGTCGTAATCCAGCTTTGACACAATCTCTGCCGCCATATCATCCCGAATCATCGGATTGTCTTTCTCTGATTCCTTTGCCCTCGCATATAAAGTCTGAATCATTGTTTCCGGCACACCGGTCACACTTACTTTCTCTTTCATCGTATCATCCTTTCGTAACGTTTGTTATGAATTGTTATGTTGAAAAAAAGCTCCACAGTTAGTCTCTGTGAAGCTTTCTTAAACTCTCTATTAATCTTTCGGTTCCGCCTCCGGCGTAAACACCAATCTGTTTCACTAAATACAGGCTGTATTCCATGTCATAATCCTCTTTTACAATCTGCAAACAACTGTCTAATCGCTGCTTTGCCAATATTTTTATCAATCCTTTATCCGGCATTGTCTTAAGTTTGCTCCGGTAATATGTAAGAAATGACTGCTCCATCATTTTTTCAACACGCTCTCGGAATCCTTCGTAACAGCTCCCCTGCGCCTTCTCCATGATGACAATCGTTTCTTTTCTGTGCTTTAAAATAAACTGCATCACATACACATCAATCTCCGGTCCCTCGGACGGATTCTCCAGTTCAATCTGCATGCTCTTTGCCAGCATCTTTTCATAGTTCTCCACCAGTGGCTCTAATATAGCCCGAAGCAATGCTTCCTTATTTTCAAAAGAAAAATACATCGCCCCTGTCGTGACACCCGCCCTGCGGCAGATTGTCCTAAGACTTGCTTTTGCATATCCATTAGCGTAAAACTCTTCCAACGCCGCCTGTTTAATTTTTTCAATGGTTTCTTGTTTGTTTTTCATCATAACACTTGTTATGTTAGTCTAATTTGGGGAGTTTGTCAACCGCTGTAATAAAAATGTGTATGTCATTACTATAAGACTAAACATAACACACAATGCAATTCTCAAAAGATTAATTTCTACCACGCCATAAACTTCAAAAAAAACATAGTCCTCCATGATTTGCATAAAAAAGTTCTTTTCCTACGAATAAAACATAGTCTGCAATACATATTCCAACTACCGCTTTTACTGGCAATTTACTTGCAATAAACAGTACTAACACCACAAACAACGGTAACGGCTGCAATATCACATACCAAAATTCTCTTATATTTAATATGGTATTAAGGAAAGAAAACTCAACTATTATTTCCGCAAATTGAAATGCCAGCATTATATATACAGACCACTTCAGTACTTTTAAATAATTATCACAACCCCATATAAGTAAAGTGCTAATACTCAAAATTATTAAACTATTGCATAAAGCCACATGTCCATAATTTAATCCTGAATCCTGAAATAATTCTCTTGTATCGTTAAAATACCGATTCAAATAAATTATATTCAAAACAATATTAAGCAACGCCACACTAAACGTTGCAACACAAAATATATTTGTTTCTTTTTTATACTAAAACCACAACATTTTTTATCTCTCCTTTCCATAATTACTGCGCATGAATCGTCTTTTTCTCAAATACAACGATTCACCTTTCCGGAATGTTGCAGTAAAATCACCTCAATCATACCATACATCACTTGGAAGTTTCACACCTTCCCTTTTCAGCACAATACATTCCACCCCATCTCTATATCCACTCTGGTAAAAAATCAACCCAGTTCCTTCTTCCCAAATAAAAGTCTCCCAATATCCTGAATGCTGTGGATATTGATAGTAGCCACCATAACGCAGTCTCTTTTTGGGCGAATCTTGAATCTTTTTTAAGTACTGATGCCAGTCTATCTTATCGTGTTTTAATGTATCTTTATATGTCTTTTTCTGCCAAACAATTGTACTATACTTTGGAATCTCACTGGTCTTTATGATTCTATTTAACGTTTTCTTCGACAGCGTCCAAACATTTCCTTGTGCCTCATAATCGTTATTTTCCCATATACGCATTATCCTATTTTTTTGCACATAAAAATAACCAAGGCTAAGCCTTTTTGTTGGAATCTTAAGATCTGATGCCTGTTCAATCTTCAAGTGATACAGAATGCCTTTTTTTAGTTTTGCAATCTTTATAAAATTCATTTTTGTTTTATACTCCAAAGCCGGAATATCTCCCCATTCATCATAAAAACCTGCACTCGCATCAAATTTAACTTTACCACTTCCTTGCATATTCCAATATGAATTGATGCCTGTTGATAAAGTCTCCGTTTTCCCCTGAGACTTTTTTGTTTCTTGTGATTTAGTGTCCATCGTTGGTTTTGCTTCGACCTTTTTTTCACTCTTTTCAACACTATAATTATCAATCAATGGAAAAATTCTGCTACGAACATAGACTATCACCGCAAGTAAAATTACAATTCCTACCGTAACTAGAATATTTTTAGTTTTTATTTTTTTCATAATACACACCCTCCTCATTAATTCATATCATTTGATATATTTATTTTCCCCAGCCACAATTCACCTCATTTCTGTTTCATCTACCGGGTTATTTTCTTCCAGTTTCTCAACTTTTCCATCCACGCAGCGAATTCGATACAGTACATCACTCCATTCATCGGATGCTTCCTTATCGTTGTCTTCAAGAAATTCCCATTCTTTTGAATAGCCCCTAACATAAAGCCATTCCCCAACAATATCTATCTCCTCTGCCTGCAATTCCGATATTTTTTGAGAGCTGTTTTTGCCCCACTCTTGATATGATATCGTTCTATCCCGGGAAACAAAATACACGCCTTCTGCCGCAAACGATGTGTCACAAACTTCTTCACTGCTCAGTTCCAGAGTTTCCGTTCTATTTGTATCCAAATTCATTCTTCCCACAAAATACTTTTCACCGCAATAATAAGTAAAACAAATATACTTATCGATTATCTTGTCAACGTAAATCCCACCTTTTTCCTTTGGCAAATTACTATGTTCCCACAGTTTCATCTGACTATGCAAGGTTCTTTTTCTGTTCCCCTGCCAATCAAAAACCACGACTTCTATTTTACCATCTTTGCGAACGTCCATAGCGCATATTCCACCAATTTTCTCAGAGCCAAAGAAACTTATTTCATCCGAATCTGCATCTAAGGAAATCGGCGTTCTAGTTTGTCCATTTATGGACTGCCTTTCTATGATATTCGAATTATTTTCACACATAAATAGTGAGTCGTTATATAAAATAATCGAACGTATCTCTTTTTGTGCATACACATCGCACAAAATATCAACTTCACCATTTCCGTCAACCTTTCCAAACTGAAGCGTTCCTACTTCATTTCTTACCAAAACATAATATTGAGAATTCCAAACCGCAAAACCTCTTAATTTCTGTTTAGAAAGGCGAAAGGAAAGAATTTCTTTGTTTCCGTCCTGATGCAAAATATAGTCACCTTTAGCATTTTTTCGCAAATAGAAATAATGATTACCGCTGACTTGTGAATATTGTGTTGGATACTCAAACAACTGCATTTCTGCACATTCGATCTTCTTTTCTTCTGTTTTATTTTGCTCTTTTCTATTTATATTCACTACAACACATGTAATTGTAATAAGCAATATAAAAAAGATTGTATACATTATTTTCCTCTTTTTCATTTACATCCTCCGTATTAATCAATAACGCTTCGGTAATCAAAAAATTCCACCACGAGAATCGTCATAATTAAATTACTTCAGCCGAATCAGCTTAACGTAATGTACAAATGCCCTTTCCATCCATCGTCATTTGATAAATTGGACAATCACTGTCATATATGCTCTCTGCCTCATCATCTTCATCACATTTCAAATATGCCATATTAGGCTTGTATTTTCGTACACATATATTTCCTTTTATATAGGCCACTCCAACACATTTTTTTGCAATTACCGTTTCACTTTGATTACTCATATCATATCTGCACAAATTAAACTTTTTATCTATGTAAAACAAATATTTATCGCTAAAATCATATAAAGTTCTTGTTTGAATATATGCACTTTTTAACATACGTTTTTTTACACAAAGCAATGAACTATACTGCACTTTAGTTTTATAAGAGATACCAAGTTTCTTTTTCGTGCCTTTCGATACGCTATTAAAATCAACCAGTTTCCCATCTGTCAAACGAAATCCGTAGAAGAAATTTCGTCTTACAAAACAAAATTTTCCACCACTAAGAAAACATTTATTAAAAAATGATGATTGTTCGTCCAAAGTGACCAAAAATCCAATTCTCGTTTTCCATTCAAAGCAAACTTCCGGTCTTTGGCTTTCTTCAGAAATCCTGTATATAGTTGCAGAATATATGTTAAATAAGTCCTCCCAATCAGCGTCGCGCTGTTTCACAAAATAAAATGCATTCTTATATCTTACAAAGGCAATTAGTCTTTCTTGATTTCCCAATGAAAATGTCAAAATCTTTTTCCTGTTTTTATACACACAATACTTATTTTTTGTTTTGTCCATACGGAGGTAATAATAGTTCCCATTTACTACCTGTGAATACTGCGAAGCATCACAAACACTTTGGAAATAATTATTCACATTCACATCCGGACAGTCCGCCATATTTTCATTGATTTTTCCCACCTGCACTGCTTTTCCCCCACGCTCTGACATCCGAACAACTTTACATTTGTCCGGCACATCCCAATTTTGTATTTCACCATAATCTGTCTCATAATCAGGTTCCAGTTCTTCGTCATATTTCTTAATAAACAAACAATCTTTTGATGTCTGTACATCGGACGCCTTTTTCTTATATACGATTGTATCCGCTAAACTCGCCTTGTTTATTTTATGCACCTTATGGTCTTTATCCAAATAATATATATTTTTATTTGTGCATGAAAACAATACATCTTCGCCATCTTTGACAGCGTTGTTAAAGATTTGTTTTTTTGTTCCGTCCTGTCTATTTACCATGCAATTTGACACATACAAATTTTCATTATCAAATTTAATACTGACAGAACAATTTTTAACTGCATTTTTGCTAACATATGAATAAAATTTCTTTTCCATATTATTCTGCATATCAAAATAGTACAAATTTATCTTATTTTCATCGTGGATACCATAAAATATCTTATTATCATATACCGTATAATCCGAATCCCCTTGCGGTAGATGTGGCGTATTTATAACGGCTTTGTTTTTCTTTCCTGTCATGTTCCAAATATGTATTTTCTCTTGGTAATAAAGAATAACTTTATCCTTATAAACACACACATCATAAGCATCCGGTATCTGGGAGTCCGACCTGCTTTCACTAGCATTAAAGATTTCTACAAATGCATTGTTCTTAAAATCTATTTTTCCAATACTCCATTTATAAACGGCCTCTTCAAATTTGGTGTCTTTATCCGTATATTCACTGGCACATATTCGCAGTGCATAAAACTCTTTTTTGTATCTTACAAGTCCTGCTATATAACCATCAGACAAAGAAAAACCGCCAATTGTATTTCCATTGCAAAGAACTATATAATTTCTATCACCATCGGACTGCATCGTATAACATTTTCCTTCGCTAATCTGCCAATACTTTGCCGTTCTATCCGCACAAATCATCTTTAAGCCCTCTAATTGTGCATTGATATCTGACAATTTAATTTGCTTAAATTCACCTCTTTTGTGATTATAACTTTTTTCTATCAACTTACTATTCATTTTTTTTCCAATGAAAAATTAAAAAAACAAATTCCTACAACAAACATACTAATCAACAGCAACATTACTTGCATCAATCTTTTCTTTTTCATAACTTTAACAATTCCTCCCCGTTAAATAGTAATATTTTACATTCTACATCACCATTATACTTTCGGTTTCACCTTTATTCTTTGAACTCGTAAAATCCGCCTCATCTACAGTCTCTTTCTCACCATGCCATAATATAGTAATAACAGTTTATTACTATATTAGCTAATAACTAGTAACTTTCTTAATTTCTAATTAGTTTCTTGATATCAGCTAAATAAACAACAGAGCCCTTAACCGCTTTACGATAGCGAGTATTATTATGCCAATTCATTGTTTTAAACCAAAAAACATCTCGCCCATATTTATATACATCATAATATGGATTATCTTTAAATTTGCTATGTATTTTATCTCGAACCGCCTTGCCCTCTTTTCCTTTTTTATTTTTTAAATACACATCATAAACAAGCCAATCCGTATGGTATATTAATTCTGCACGCGACGACTTCATTTTTTCAGATAATTTTTTTCCCTTAAAATCCTGCAAATCACTTATGTAACTATGTGCATAATAATCTTGAATTGAATGAAGTACAACCCCTATTGCCAAAAATTTTTTCTTTTTACTACCATTTTTCTTACTCATCTGATTTTTTGACCAATTAATCAAGTAATCTACTTCTCTTTTTCTTTTTCCATGAAAAATCGATGAAGGCTTTAATTTTTTTCCTAAAACTCTTGTGTTTGAACTAACTTTTTTATGTTCCACTAAATCTGGCAAAATAGAGCCTTCTAGCATTTTTTTATACAAACTTTTACTAATTTTTTGTTTTTGATTGTTAAAAACCAATCTTACCGCTTCTTTTGTTATCTCTTGATGAACATACTTGCCATCTTTTCTTCCCCAATGTCCACTCGGATCCCATGCATTCACCCCATCATTCTCACAGTATGTATACAAATGCAGACTCAGCGGCTCATCACTT
>ULUL01040433.1_pt1 | contig 24190 bp, 27 predicted proteins | sample 1958481 | NCBI WGS metagenome assembly ULUL01 (sample SAMEA4835759, study PRJEB28245) | human gut metagenome | biome: gut microbiome; material: fecal sample | place: Denmark | collected 2008 | reverse complement strand
CGCAGACCCAGTATCTAAAAAGGTATGGGTTACAGGCGACAGCACTATTGAAATTAAGGATTGTAAGCCTGCAACAGGAAATGGTAAACTGGAAATTTGGGTTCATGGTGGCGGAAATATGCCGTGGACTTCTTGGTCAGGAGATTTGTCCTTTAAAGCGAACGGCACCTCAATAGGCAGCGATGTATTCTACGGCTATGAAGGCAGCGCAAACCCTGTTACCTATCAAAAAGAATTCAACGTACCTGCCTCAGTAAAAGCAGGCGATACCGTTTCAGCGGAGGTATCTCATGTTGAATACGTTCAGACTGGGTGTTCTGGCCCCGCATGTTCTGACTCCGGGACTACCGGTCGTTGCCCTGGTTCAGTATCAACGTCAGGCACAGTAAGAGAAACCTCAGATGGAAAGCTGCTTGTGCAGATGAACTTTAACTGTAGTGCCAACTCTTGTACCCCAAAACTTACAAATACATATGTACTAAAAACTGATCCATATGACCAAGATCAAGAAGTTACAATGGTAAGCTTTACCTGGTACTATAATGTTTCTTGTAATGGAACTTTAAACCCTTGTAAACGTTTAACTGTACATGGTTGTGTAAACAATAGCAGCAACTGTTATTACTCAACAACGGGTACAAATGTCTGTAAATCAGGGTCTTGGAGCAGTACAGCAGGCTTCCCTGCCGGGACAAAGTTCGGAGATATCTACTTTGAAGTCCGCGAAAACGGTCAGAAATTTACTGGCGACAAATAATATGAAAAGGACGGATTAATTTCCGTCCTTTTTTTATTCTTCAATTTCATTTACCCATTTTTTCGGGTCAAATCGCAAGTCCGAGACTTTTAGTTTTAGAGATTCCAGATAGGGTTTAAATTTTACTAAAAGCTGTGTTTTTTTTAGCATTAATTCTTGTGCGACAATTCCGTTTTCGCACGCAATAACCATTACCCCGCCTCCAAGCATAGAGTATGGTTTTGATTTTTGTGCAAATTTTGCACCTGCTATTTTTCCCCAAAATTTGTACAAATTATTCCGGGTAATTGCTTTTCGGATTTCTTTCTGTTCAAGCATTTTTGAAATCAGATTTTCTGTTGTCTCAAAATCTGTGTACAAAATTTTTTTCATATTTCTCCTAAGATTTTTGTATCCAATGTTTTTTATGCTAAAATAATGAAATGAATACCCATCAACTAAATGATATCATAAAGTCTTCAAAAAATGTACTCATAGTTTCGCATATTAACCCGGATGGTGACACTCTCGGCTCAATGACAGGCTTGTTTTGTGCAGTGAAGGATAATTTAAAAAAAGAATGTGATATGTTCTGTCCGTCGAAAATTCCTGCGATTTATAAATTTCTTCCCTACATTGACCAGGTTAAAAACCACTTGCAAATAGATAAATCACGCGAATATGACTTGGTTATCAATGTCGATATTGCGGCAAAAGATCGTGCAGGCGATGGTGAAGTGCTTTTTAATAAAGCTAAATTTACTATAAATATCGACCATCATAAGACTAATAAAAATTACGGCGATTTGAACATAGTGAAACCTGAGGCAAGCTCTTGCAGCGAGGTGCTTTTTGATTTGCTGCAAGATTTGAACTGGACTATTTCACCGATGACGGCGGCAGCTATTTATACAGGAATTCTCACTGATACCGGCGGCTTCCGTTTTGACAACACGAAGGCTGAGACCTTTAAAGCAGCTTCAAAACTTGTCGAAATAGGAGTTAAACCTATTGATATTTATAAAAAAGTCTACGAGTCTAATTCAAAAAATCATGTTTTATTCCAGGCTTATTGTATTTCAAAAGCTGTTTTTGAGAATAATGACAAAATTGCATATACAACGGTTTATGAAAAAGATATTGAGAAATTTTCAGCAGAAGAAGACTGTACGGAAGGTTTAACTGAAAAATTAAGAGCGATAGTCTCAACAGAAATTGCCTTTGTTGTTAGACAGATGAAAAACGGCGGCTCAAAGGTTTCTATGCGCAGCAAAAACGTTGATGTCGCTGAAATCTGTTCTGTTTTTGGTGGTGGCGGCCACACCTTTGCTGCCGGTTGTGTTGTGAAAGCAAGTGTTGATGAAACTGTTAAAAAAATTCTTACTGAGATTAAAGCAAGAGAAATTTAATATGAAAAGAAGCGGCTGGTTCATAGCAATAAAAAGATTAATAACTTCTGTAGTTAAAAATGATTTCTTCGGAATGGCAGCAGAAATGGGATTTATGCTGGTTATAGGAATTTTTCCTTTTATGCTGTTTTTGATGGCTGTTTTCGGATGGATGGGCAACAAATCTTACATTGATCCGATATTAATTTTCCTTTCAACTTTTATGCCGGAACAGGCTATGGAATTGATAATTACAGTCCTTTCTGAAGTTATGATTTTTTCTCAGGGTGGTTTAATGGCAATTGTAGGTTTTTGTATAACTTTGTTTTTATCCACCAACGCCATTGCTGTTGTGCTTAAAGGGCTTAACCGCGCTTACAAAGTTGAAGAAACACGAAATTTTTTATATACAAGGCTTTTGTCTTTAATTATGGTTTTTGTAAATACAATGGTTATGTTTTTGACTATTAACCTTATTATTTTTGGTAAAGTTATTGTTAATTTTTTCGTAACTCATTTCCATATGACAAAAAACATTGCTATAATGCTTTTGACATTGCGTTGGCCAGTAGCGTTTCTGGCATTGTACCTGATGGCGTTTTTAAGTTATTATATCTTGCCGGATTTGCGCGGAAATGAAAAATTTAAACGAGCAAGTGCGCTTCCTGGAACATTCTTTTTCTGTACATTCTGGCTCATTGGGTCGTGGGGATTTTCGCTTTACGTGAACAACCTTGGAACATATAACATGGTTTACGGTACAATCGGTGCTTTTGCTGTTTTGATGGTTTGGTTTTATTATACATCCATTCTTATTCTTATTGGCGGAGAGATAAATTCGCAAGTTTATAACAAGCTTTCCCGAAAAGCCGACGAAATTAAGGCCGATTTTGAACGCTTGAAAAAGAATAATTAAAAAAATCACACATTCACCCTTCTATCTTCGAAATACAAGCTCACAACTCTCGCCTTGCTCGAGTGTTCGTTTTGCATCCCACCTTGGGGAGAAGGGTGAAATTTTATCCGAACTTGTGCGTTAGCAGTGCAAAAATGTCGTTGCCCAGGACAAAAACCATCAGCGCTATTAAAAACATAAATCCCGCTGTACCAATTTTATTTATAACTTCTTCATCCGGTTTTCTGCCGAGAATTTTTTCAATTAATAAAAACATGACGTGGCCGCCGTCAAGCGCAGGTATTGGCAGGAAGTTAATTATTGCCAAATCAAGCGAAATTATTGCAGTCAAAAGCAGCCCGGGGAAAATTCCTTCGTGTTGAATTTTGTCTCCGCCGACTTTTGTGATTAATATTACACCGTGAAGGTCAGTCATCTTAACTTTGCCGGTGAATATCTGCTTTAACCCGTAAAGAAGCATATAAGTTTGATCATATAAGTATTTTGTACTGCCTTTTACAATAGATTTAAAATCTTTTGTCGGAATGAAAATTTCTTTGGAATTTCTTTCAACGCCGATCATGCCTTCAGTGTTGGTGTATATGGGTTTCAATTGAATTATTTTCCCGTCTCTTAAGACTTTCATATTTATCGGGTGTGCGTTGTCTGAAATTGCATATGCTAAATCTTCTAATGTAACCTCGCCATTTGAGGTGTAGAATTTTTTGTTTTGAACTTCATCGCGCAATTTTATTTGTTTTTCATTAAGATCAATTTGGTTATCTTTGTATCGTTCAAGACCTTTAAGCTGGTTTTGAGTTAAAAGAACCGGGCTTTCCGGCGTAAAGTCAGGGAGCTTTACAGTTACATCTTTTGGTATAATTTCGTCGCGTGTGAAAGCCGGGTTTAACTTTTTCAATTTTTCATAATTTTTATTAATAAGAATTTCATCAGCTTTGCCGTCGAATTTTTTGCTGTATCTGGCAAAAAGCGGAAGTGCAAAATCCGTATCTACTTTGGAGCCGTTAATTTCAATAACCTTGTCGCCGGGTTGTAAACCGGAATTCCAAACGGACGCATTTTTATCCGCGACTATTTTGGTAATATAAACATCGTATTTGTCAGAAGGCAGATGTCCCCAGATTGCAGCTGTAATAAATACAATTACAAACGCTGCAACAACGTTTGCAAAAACACCCGCTGATACAACGATTAAGCGTTGATAAATAGGACGGTTTAAAAATCTGTCAGGAGAATCTGCCGGCAAATTTTTGTATTCTTCTTCGTCATCCGGAAACGCAACATATCCGCCAAGCAAAAAAGCGTGAACAATAACTTTCACATCCCCAACCTGTTTTTCCCAAAGCGTCGGGCCGATTGGAAGTCCGAAACCAAATTTCGCAACTTTCATTTTAAACATTTTTGCCGCTAAAAAGTGTCCGGCTTCGTGAACCAAAATAAGTACACTTAAAAGTAGTATCATTATAATTATAGACATAATCCCTCTTCAAAATTTCATTTACAGTGTCATTCTACCACGGAATAATCTTTATTACAAATCCCTGCAAGGACTAAGAGGTCTTTAATTTTCAATTTCCATTTCCAGAATTTAAAAATCTTTTTGTCCCCGTAAAGCTCATCGTAATACTTGTTCCAAACATTAGCGAGCGGATAATCCCGGCGATGAAGATGCCTTATACCGGCATAATGAATTATTGAATAATGGTATTTCATCTCAACGATTTCGCGTTCCGAGCACTTGAATGCCCGGGCAAGTTCTCCTGTGAAAACATCACGCATTGTAGGAAAGAAATTATATCTGAAAGAAATAAATTTTACTTTTTCATTCCAGCATATGTTAAAACCATTTTGGTCTCCATATTCATTGTACTTGCCGAGTTTGTAGACATCAGTAATTTTTTGATACATGTTATCCTGGCGGTTTTTGGCGCAGTTGAAGAGAATTACCCCGGCGTTAAAGTAATCTTTAATTCCTTCCGGGCGGAAGCTGTTTTTGTCCTTTAAAAAATATGTGTCCTTTGCCACACCTGCATAATAGTCTGTAATATCAATATTATACAAATCGGTCAAGTCTTTATGAATAGTCGTATCGGAGTCTAAATAAAGAACTTTGTCATATTGTGTAAAAATTTGCGGAATATCAACTTTCAAAAACGTTGCCGGTGAAAGTTTGTCATTTTGAAGTTGCATGTTTTTGTATTTGTTATCGCAGTGGATAATTTCAATATCTTTAGAAATTCTTTTTAAAGTATCAACACTGCCATAAGCTAAGTCTATTCCTAGAACATAAACTTTGTAATTTGTTTCTTTTCTTTTATTCTTAAGTAACGAGTAAATTGAAACTGCTGCAATTTCTACATATCTGTTGTCGGTTATATAAACTATAGGGATTTCGGATTTTGTTGTCATAAGTTTTCTCCGATTGTATTAACAATAATATCAACGCATTTTTTCCAGCTAAAATCTTTAGCGCGTTCCAAACCCCGACGGGTGCATTCGTGCCTGAAGCTTTCATCAAAATACATTTTTTCATAAGCACTGATAAGCTCTTCGTCTTTTTCAGGATTAATTTGAATTCCGGCATCTGCAATGACTTCAGGAATTGATGTTCTGTTGGAGGTAATGACAGGACAGCCGCACTGCATTGCTTCTAAAACCGGCATGCCAAAGCCTTCATAAAGCGACGGGTACACAAAACTTTCAGCCGCACTGTATAATATCGGCAAGTCTTCATCTTCAATGTATCCTGTTTTAATTATTTTATCCTTGAAGTCTCCAAGACTGGAAAGTTCATCTTCAATTTTTTTCAAAAATAACTGCCAGTGCCCTCCGCCTAAGACAAAGACGCAGTCCTCGATATTATTTTTCTGGATGAATTTCACGAAGTTTTTAACTGCAAATACAAGATTTTTCCGCGGCTCAAGCGTGCATAGGCTTAATATAAGCCTTTTGTCTTTTGGAATTGAGTATTTTTCTTTAATTTCGTTTATTTTATGTTCATCGCAAACGGGATGGAATTTCTCATCAGCGCCCAGCAATGCAGTGATTACATGGTCAGGATTTAATTTGTCAGAGTATTTAAGAAAATCTGATTTTGTGTATTCGGAGTTTGTAAAGTAATAATCTGTTTTGTTTAGAGAATTAAAGAGTTTGTAAAACCAGGTTGTGCTTATTTGCATAGTGTGAAAATACTCTTGCAGTACAATCGGAATTGTATCGTGGAGAAATATAAACCTTTTTATTTTTTCATTTAGAAAAACGACTTTTGGCGGTGCAGAGTTTGGCGAAAAGTAAACGTCAAAATTGTCGATTTCTTTTTGCAGACTTTTGTTAAAGAACTGGTGCTCATTGTATAATCGTATAATCCTTATTGCAAAAAATCTGTAAATCATTTTAAAGAGATTGTCTTTTTTGTCAATTTTTCTAAACTTGTATCTGTAATAGGAAATTGAGCCAAGAAAACGGCTGAAAAGAGTAAGTTTACCGAGGACTTTTATATGTTGGAATTCGGGGTGGGTTTTGACAAACTTTTTTGCTGCAAGCAGGCGGTCTAAATCAGCATAAAGTACAATTTCAATGTCTTCGCGTTTGGAAAGCTCGCGTAAGATGTTATAAGCGACGAAAAAAATTCCGCTGCGAGAGCTGCTTTTTTCATAGTAATAAGACAATGCTCCGGCATCATAAATAAGTTTAATCTTTTTCTTTTCCATTAATCCTCTAACTTCTCCTCAATGTCTTTATAATAACTTAAAACATTCAAAAATTGCAAATCTGTCCGGCATATGCGGTTGCCTTTGTAAAGCGTGGGTTCATTGTTTAAATTTAATTCGCGCTCAATGCTGATTATAGTTTGAGTAGGAATTGAATTATCTGCGAGGCGGATTTTTCTGTTGTTTTTGACTGCCATTGCCCAGAACCATACGTCGTCATTGTGAGGACAGAGGTTTAAAAACAAATCTTCTTTCACCGTGTCTTTGTGAAGCGGATTTGGCGGATAAAGCACGCCGCCCACACCGAGTATAAAGTTTTTAAAAGAGGATTGCGTTTGTGGCGCTTTCCATTTTGAATACGGTGTGTCAAGGCTTACTTCAAGCGGTTTATGCACAATAATATCTTGCGGATGTTTCTCATAGGTTTCGGCAAGATTTTTCAACCAATCTTTTTCGTAAAAAATATCATCATCTGCTGTAACAATTATGTCATCGGGAAATTCCCTCAGCGCCGGCACAAGCTTTGTGAACGAGCGGATATCTTTTGTGAATTTGATATCTACTCCCCAATCCTTGAATTTTAAAACTGTTTGCGGAAGATCTTTTTCTTTGTTCGGAAATTTTTCCTCTCCAAGCCAAAGGATTATTTTATCAGCTTGAAAGCTTTGCGAAATGAGCGAATAAAGACAGTAATGAATATCGTGCATTCTTTCGGGAATTGAAGTCAGTGAAATGATTATCTTGGCCTCAGCCTGTCTTTTTGGTGCTGATGCGACTGTGAAATCTTTAATTTTTTTATCAATTTTTCTTCTGTTAATTCTTTTAATTTCAGGATAAAGCCCCAAAATTTCTATGGCTGTTTTGTAATAAATTCTTCTTAAAAATTTGCGTAAACCTTTCGTGCTGTTTAATATATTAAACAAACCGTTTTTCAGGATTAAAAAACTCATAGGCAAAATTACTTTGAGAAAATGTTTTTTGTAAAGCGCTTTGTGCAGACTGATGATTGTGCGGCGGATTTTGAGGTAATTTTTAAATTTTAAAGCGCAGGTGGTGCGGGTATTTTCGTATTTTCTGTAAAAGAATAAAACTTCATTAATTTTGTGAACCTGTGCGCCGCGCTCAATCAGCGAAAGCCATACATCCCAATCTTCGCAGCCTGTGTTCATAATATTTTGGAATTTTGGGGTCTTTTCAAAATCTTCCTTTCTGAAAATTGCGCTGACAAATATTAAATTCTCTATTAGTATATTTTTGATACTGAATTTTTTTAAATTAAGCTTTTTGTTAAAAGCTCCGAAAGATTCGGCATCGCAATAAACAATTCCGATTTTTGGATTTTCGTGCAAAACCTTTACGGCTTTTTCGATGTATAAAGGCGCAATTTTGTCGTCAGCGTCCAGAGGCAGAATGAATTCCCCATTTGCTTCATTTATACCGTTGTTTCTTGCTGCACAAACGCCTTGATTTGTTTGATTAATAACTTTAATTCTTTCATCATTGAAACCTTTTAAGACTTCATTAGTGAGAAAATCTGTGCTGCCGTCGTTAACGATTATGATTTCAATGTTTTGATAAGAAGAATTCAAAACGGACTTGACAGCATCGTTAATAAAGCAGCCCTGGTTAAAACAAGGGATTATAACTGAAACAAGTCCGTTTTTTGAATTTTCCATTCTATAAAAGTTCCTTCAAATAGTTAGGCAGTGCAAAACGTGCAAGGTGATAGTCTTTGTTGTAAATTTTGCAGGTTTTGGTAATTTCTTCACAGCGTTTTTCGTCAATGTATGAAAGCGGTTCAACGCTTTCTGAACAGTACGCCCAAGCCCAATATCCGCCCGGATAAGTCGGTATATTCGATGTGTAGGTTGAACATATCGGGAAAACTTTTTTCAACAAATTATACATTTTTTTAATTTCTTCTTTGTTTACAAAAGGGCTTTCTGATTGTGCCGCAACGATGCCTCCTTCTTTTAAAGAGTTTTTCACATTTGTATAAAATTCTTCTGTAAACAGGCCTTCGCCTGGGCCCATCGGGTCTGTTGAGTCAATCAATACAATGTCAAATTCATTCTTTTTATCTTTTATATATTCGATTGCGTCTTCGACTTTAATTTCAACGCGCTCATCTGAAAGTCCGCAAGAAATTGTGGGTAAAAATTCTTTACAAGCGTCGATTACCATTCCGTCTATTTCGCAAAGCACAACGCGTTCGACTGTTGAATGTTTTAAAACTTCTCTAACGGTGCCGCCGTCGCCGCCGCCAATAACTAAAACTGATTTAGGACACTTGTGGTTCATCATCGGAATATGCGCTATCATTTCGTGGTAATGGAATTCATCGCCTTCTGTTGTCATCATCAAATCATCAAGGGTTAAGACGCGTCCGAGCGCGCTTTCTGTATCGAAAATTTCAACTTTCTGAAACTGAGATTGAGCTGAAAAAAGTATATCTTTAGCCTTGATGGCAATTCCAAAACCCGCCGGGGTTATTTCTTTATAAAATCCTTCTTTTACTCCGTTTGTCATTTTTTTCCTTTCTGCTATTTGCTGCCTAATATGTGAAGATGTAAGTGAAATACTTCCTGGCCGGCTTCTTTTCCGGTGTTAATCAGGGTTTTGTATGACTTTAATCCTATTTTCTTTGTTGTGTCTTTCACTGCCTGCAAAAGCTCAGCCATAAGATTTTTGTCTTCAAGCTCGTTCAGTGAAGCAACGTGAACTTTCGGTACAACGAGCAAATGCACAGGCGCCTTCGGGTTAATGTCTTTGAACACCGCAACATAATCGTTTTCATACACAAATTCAGTGTTGAAATCTCCGTTAATTATTTTACAAAAAATGCAATCTTCCATTATTATTCCCTCTCTTTTCATTCAAAAATTTTACTATGGAAAAATGCAAAATGCAATTTTATAACATTCTTTGTTCTTTAATTTTGTTAAAAAAAATGTAACTAACTTGCCAATTGCTCAACCAAACGATAAAATGATAACATGGCGGGAGGAAATTATGCCGGAATTAGCAAAAAAATATTCACATGAAAAATACTATTACGGAGATTGCAGCGAGGTTCGTGAACTTCCGCGAAGACGTGTTGTTACTGAAGCGCGACCCGTTTACCGCCCGCAAAGCCAAATCCAAAAAAGAGTTAAATCTAAAAAGGCTCAAAAATATTATTATATACATCGGCTGATTTCAATTATATTTTTGATTGCAGTCGGCCTGATTGTAATACCATTCGGCTTCAACAGGGTTGTTAAATCGCTTTTCTTCAAATCGCCTTATCCTGAAGTCAAAGCTGATTACGAAAGAATTGTAACACCTACTTTGAACTATCTTCATAACGATTGGTTTTTAGGTAAATTCGCATTTACAACAGCAGAAACTAAAAAGCCTCAAATGATTGAACTTGAACAGCACCAGAGGCTTGAAGGCTTAGAAAATCAATTGCAGAATTTAATGGCGCAATACCCGTCAATCGAGCCTTCTATATACGTTTGGGATTACGAAACCCGCAACTATGCAGGAATTAATTCCGACAAATTGTACTCTGCGGCAAGTATAATTAAAGTGCCTGTTTTGATAGAGCTTTTCCGTTCCATTGAGAAAAACCAGCTTACAATATATGATGAAATGAAATTAACAGAGTACTACCGCTCAGAAGGCTCTGGCAGTATGCAGTTTAAGGCCGCAAACTCTGTTTGGACAATTGATGATTTGGCTAGATTAATGATTACAGAGTCAGACAACTCTGCAACAAATATGTTAATGTCAAAACTCGGCTCAATGACAGATATAAATTCAGCAATACGCCAATGGGGCTTAAAGCATACACATGTTCAAACCTGGCTGCCGGATTTGGGAGGTACAAACCACACAACGGCCGAAGATATGGCAAGAATGCTTTATAATATTGATGAAAACCCTAATTTTTTATCAATGAGTTCACGCGAAAAAATCTTTGACTACATGGGGCATGTTCACAATGACCGGCTAATTCCGGCAGGCCTTGGCTCCGGTGCAGTCTTCCTCCACAAAACCGGCGATATCGGTAAAATGCTTGGCGATGCCGGAATTGTTTACGCTCCAAACGGCAAAAAATATATTGTCGTAATTCTCGCCAACCGTCCTTACAATTCACCCGCCGGCAAAGATTTCATTGTTAAAGCTTCTGAAATAATCTATAACAACATGGTTTATTAAAATCAAAACCCCGCAATCGCTTTTGCGGGGCTAAATTTTTTACTCACTAAATAATAGACACAAAATCCTAATCAACAGCCGTTTTCTCATCTACAGCGTTTTCTGTTTTTTCAATTTTATTTGAAAGATTGTCAAATTGGTCTTTCAAAAATCTAACGAACAACCCTATCTCTTCTTTGAAGCTATAAGCACCGGGCCACACTACATATCTGTACATAAAGTTTTCTCCTTGAATTATTCTAACCTTTGATAGATTTTCAATCGGGAGTTTTTGTAAAAAACTTTAGTAATCTATGCCGTTTGTAACAAAAATTTTACACAAATTTCTCTTTGTAACTTTTTATGTCGCTGCATTTTAATTTTGGAATATACGAAACATCATACTTAGCGGCGATTTGCTTTAAATTACCGGCAGCAGACACTGCGATAATTTTTTTATCTTCATATTCTTTAAAAGTTTTTATTTGTTTGATAAGCCATTCACCTGCAAATAACGGTAAAAAGTCGCTTTCCATCTGCATATCGGTGAAAATTACATCATATGGTTCATCAACAGCGGATGTTATTTTATCGACGCCTTGGCGGGCGCTTGTCGCTGTTTCGTATTCTGTGTCTTGCGGCAGAAATTTTCTTAAATTATGAATATGATATTCTACCCAATTTGTAGAGTCATCAACGATTAATATTTTCATAGAGATATATTAGCATAAAATAAAAGCCGAAGGGATGCTCCGGCTTTTTAAGGTGTTAGATGCAACGATTAGTCAATAGGAACTGTGATTATGTAATTATGACCTTCTCGGGTTTTAGCAATTCTTGTTAAATCAACGTCTTCAGGGAACCTAAAACTTTGAGAGAAATTTAAAATTGCATTTCTGTTGTGTTTAGTGTTTTCACCTGCGGCATGAATTGTCAAAGTATCGCCTTCTGTTTTAATTTCGACATTTTTTTCGTTGTTGTCAAAAGGTTTTAAATCAATAATGATTTTGTAAAAATCGTCTAATTTTTCAATGTGTACAATCTGATTAATTTTAGAATCGATTTTAGCGCCTTCCATCATTTCACGGTGAAACATTTTTCGGGCGTAGCGGTCTTCTTTTTGCATAATGCGGTCCATTTTTCTCATCTGAACAACCGGGTCGAGCATTCTTTTGTAATGCCAGTCTGTAACTACATAAAATGCTGCAAATGCACCTAAAAATGTTAAAAGTCCTGTTAATATATGTTTTAAAACAGGATGTCCGCATAAAAAGCAGTTGTCGTGATGGTGGTGTTCGTAATTGTTTTCGTCCATGAAAAGCTCCTTTCCTTAAATTACAAAAACATAATATTTCAAATTCTTAAAATTTGTCTATAGGCCAGTTTGGTTAATCCTAAAAACATCTTGTCAAAATGATAAAAATATGTTATAGTTTATAAAAGGAGGGTTAGTATAATGGCAAAAATTTTAGTGACAATGCCTGACGAGTTTTTGAGCAGGGTTGATGGTCTTGCAAACAACGAACAGCGAACAAGAAGCGAATTAATTCGTGAAGCGCTAAGATCTTATATGAGAAAAACAACAGTCCAACAGTCTCAAAAAGCCACAGATAATGCAAAAATACTTGAAAACATGCTCGGTTAGTAAAAAAGATGTCTTGAATTAAGAATTTTATCAATGTTATAATGGTTAATGAAAAAAGAAAATAAAGGCTTGTGCCTTTACTTGTGATGTAAAATTTAAGAAGGAGACACCATGATAAAAGTTGCAGTTTGCGGAGCTTTAGGCAAAATGGGCACAGAAGTTGTAAATGCTGTTATTGACTGCCCTCAGACAGAATTAGTTGCGAAAATTGATATTGCCGCAGATGACATGTATCACTCAATTGAAGAAGCAGCAAGAGTCGAAGATATTGATGTTTTAATTGACTTTACACAGCCAAAATCAATTTATGAAAACGCGCTTTACTGTTTAAACAACGGAATTAAAATAGTAATCGGCACAACAGGGCTTACGGATAGCCAAATAGAGGAATTACGGGCGCTGTCAAAAGAAAAAAACACAGGATGCCTTATTGCGCCAAACTTTTCGACAGGAGCGGTTTTGATGATGATGTTCGCAAAACAAGCCGCAAAGTATTTTGATAACGCTGAAATCATAGAGCTTCACCACAATCAGAAGAAAGATGCGCCGTCAGGTACAGCGATTAAGACGGCAAACTTGATGGCAGGAGTAAAAAGTGATTTTGCGCTGAACAATTGCGCTGAAACAGAAACCATTCAAGGCGCCCGCGGCGGAAAAAGTTACTCAAATATTCACATCCATTCTGTCAGAATGCCCGGATATATTGCTTCTCAAGAGGTAATTTTTGGTGCATCCGGTCAGATTATGACAATCCGCCACGATTCTATGGACAGAAAATGTTACATGCAGGGGGTTTTGCTTGCCGTAAAACACGTCGTTGAATGCAATGACTTCACATACGGACTTGAAAATATAATGTAAACGGATGACAGAGAAAAGCTCCTTTTAGGTTACAATTTGACTTGAAAGGAGTTTTTTATGCCTGAATTTCTGAATATAACAAACCTTTATTTATATGTAGGAGCGTTTGCAACAGTTTTATATATATTAAAACTTATAATATATCTTTTCACAGGCGGGGACGCGGAAGTCCATGCTGATTTTGATTCTTTAACAGACGTTGATACTTCATTTAATTTTCTGTCTGTACAGTCGATACTTGCGTTTTTAATGGGGTTTGGCTGGGTTGGACTGGCGTCGATTGTGCAGTTTAAGACAAGCGTAATTTTATCAGTGGTTTTGGCCGTAATAATCGGGTTAATTTTTATGTTCTTGTCAGCATACCTGATGTTTTTGATTAAAAAGCTAGACAAGCGCGTGCAAATAAATCTTGATGACTTTGTCGGTACTGTGGGGCGTGCTTATACAGCGTTCAAGCCGAACGCGGAAGGACAGATTGAAATTACCCTAAATGAACAGCTTTCAGTATTGAGTGCAGTTAACCTGTCTGATGAAGAAATCAATGCATTTATGCCCGTCAAAATTGCAAAAGTAGAAGATAATAAAATTTACATCATAAAAATTTAAAAGAAGGAGAAAAAGATGTTTTTAGACCCGACATTTATGGCATTTATTGCGGTTCCGGCGCTGATAGTAATTGCGGCGTTAATTTTCATTGCGAACCAGTACAAACGCTGCCCGTCAAACAAAATCATCGTAGTTTACGGTAAAACAGGTGGTACATCAACCGCAAAATGCGTTCACGGCGGAGGTACTTTTATAATCCCGTTGATCCAGGATTACGCAGTTCTTTCACTTGAACCTATGACAACAGATATCGACTTGAAAGGGGCGCTTTCAAAAGGTAATATCCGTGTTGCTGTGCCGTCAACTTTCACGTTTGGGATTTCGACCAAAGACTGTATTATGATTAACGCCGCAGAACGTCTTTTGGGCTTGAGCAAGCAAGACATAATTGTTCAGGCAAGCGACATTATTCTGGGTCAATTACGTTTAGCGATTGCGACTTTGACGATTGAAGAAATCAACCAAGACCGGGAAAAATTTCTTGAACAGATTAACGCAAACGTAAACACAGAGCTTAACAAAATCGGGCTAGAAATCATTAACGTAAACATAAAAGATATTACAGATGAAAGCGGCTACATCGACGCAATCGGTAAAAAAGCAGCCGCAGAAGCAATTAACAAAGCAAAAGTAGAAGTTGCACAACAAGAAAAACTCGGCGCTGTCGGTGAAGCCGAAGCAAATAAAGAAAAAGAAGTTCAAGTGGCAGAGCAGACAGCCCAAACTTTAATCGGTAAAACAAACGCTGAAAAAGAACAAAGAGTTCAAACTGCTAATATTAATTCATCTGCTGTTATCGGCGAAGCTGAAGCAAATAAGATTAAAGAAGTCGAAGTTGCCGAGCAAATGGCGCAGACCGAAATCGGTAAAACCAGCGCTATGAAAGAACAACGTATTCAAACCGCAACTCTTGAGGCTCAAGCGGTTGAAGGCGAAAACATTTCAAAAGCTAACATTGCAGATTACAATGCGACTTTGGCCGTAAAACAGGCAGATGCTTTAAAACTCGGTGAAGTTGCAAAAGCAAATGCAGAGCGCGATGTTTTAATTGCACAAAAAGAACGCGAAGAAGCAAGACTTAAAAAAGAAGAGCTTGCAAGACAAGAAGTTGAAAAACTTAAAATACAGGTTCAAGCCGACGCCGAAGCCGAAAGGCAAAGACGCATTGCGCTTGGTGAAGCCGATGCGATTAAAGCAAAATACTTTGCTGAAGCCGAAGGTGTAAAAGCCGTTCTTGAGGCGAAAGCAAAAGGTTACGAAGAACTTGTGAAAATCTCTAACAACAAACCTGAAATTGCAACAAGTTTCTTGATGATAGAAAAAATTGAAGATATTGTAAGCAAACAAGTTGAGGCGATTAAGAATATTAAATTCGACAAAATCACCGTTTGGGACGGCGGTGCAGGCTCCAAAGACGGCAGCACCACTGCAAACTTTATGCGTGATTTAATCAAGGCCTTACCTGCAATGCACGACCTGGCAGGCCAGGCAGGAATAGAGCTTCCGCAAATCCTCGGAAAAGTCGGCTCTCAAGATACAGAAAAATCTCCACAAAAAGATAATTCATAATTATCTTTATACTTCAAATATAAAGCTGCCTGTGCCTTATGCTACAGGCAGCTTTTTTTTAATTCAGCTGCGTACTTTTGATAATGCACGACGGGTGGCAGATTAAAGACGATTACCCGGCCAAGTATTAAATAAAATTAACATAACGTGATTTTTCTTTTTGCCTTTGCTATTATATTAAAACACGAAACGCGGAGGGAAAAATGAGAAAACCTAATATCGCTATTCTCGGCGCCACAGGTGTTGTAGGACGCGAAATTACACAGATTGTTGATGAATTAAAAATTGATTTTAATGAAATAAAGTTTCTTTCAAGCGCAAAAAGCGCCGGAAGTGAAATCGAATTTCAGGGTAAAAAATATACGGTCGAAGAAGCTAAACCTGAAAGTTTTGATAATGTAAATATCGTCTTGGCTTCAGCTGGCGGCTCAACTTCACAAAAATTTGCGCCGGAAATCGTTAAGCGCGGCGGCGTTCTTGTCGATAATTCAAGCGCTTTTCGCATGGACAAAGACGTTCCGCTTGTAATTGCGTACGTTAACGATGAGGATTTGAGAAAGCACAAAGGGATTATTGCAAACCCCAACTGCTCAACTTCTCAGTTAATGCTTGTTTTAAAGCCATTACATGAAAAAGCGAAAATCAAGAGGCTTATTGTATCAACATATCAATCAGTTTCAGGGGCTGGCTTGGCTGCGATAAACGAGCTTACGGACGATACAAAAGCAAATCTTGCGGGCGAAAAGTTTGAAAACAAATGTTTCAAAAAACCGATTTCTTTTAACATAATCCCGCAAATCGATGTATTCTGTGAAAACGGTTACACAAAAGAAGAAATGAAAGTTACAAACGAAACAAAAAAAATTCTTCACCTTGATGAAAACACGCCAATATCCTGTACAGCGGCACGTGTTCCGGTGTACAGAGGCCATTCAGAAGCCGTTGATATTGAATTTGAAAACCCGATTACACCCGATGAAGTTCGTGAGATTTTGAATAATTCTTTCGGTGTCAAAGTTATCGATAACCCTGATAACTTTGAATACCCGACAACACGCGATGCTGCGAATGTTGATCCTGTATTTGTCGGACGTATCAGAAAAAATCTGGCCTTTGATAACGGTATTTCGCTCTGGTGCGTTGCTGACAATTTGAGAATAGGCGCAGCGTTGAATACCGTTAGAATAGCCCAAAAGCTTATCGAGATGGGTTTGTACTAAATATTTAAGAAAAAAGGATAATCTTGAATTATCCTTTTTTTGTAGTAAATTAAGTGTTGAATATACATTTAAACGGGGAGAAAATAAAAATGCCAAAAATAAATGGTATTATTTGGACTAATACTGAAAAGTTAGATAATTTACGCCGGCAATACAAAGGTTTAAAAGTTCTAAACAAAAAATCACTAATGAGAAAATTACCTTATGATGCACCATTAGACACATACCATACAAAAAGAAAAGAAAATAACGTTCTGCTAATTCTTGATTCACTTGTAAATTTGACAAAATGGCGGCGCGAAAATCTCTCACAAATTAACAGGATACAGGGATATAGACACTAGAAAGGCGAAAAATGGAAAACAAAAATATACTTTTACTCGACAAAGAAAAAAATAAAGAAAAAAACGAAACAGAAAAGAAAAAGGTTGATATACCGCGTTCAACTATTGAAATGTTGGAGCAAACTTTTCAAATGACTTAAAAATCCGTTTTATAAACGGATTTTTTTATTACTTTTTGTTAAAAAGCGGGGTTATTATTCTTTGTTTCTGGTAAAATAACAAAATAAGGAGTAATATGGGACAGATTTTAAGAAGAGAAAAAGTAGCGGAATTTGTTTCAAACTTGCACAAGAGCGGTAAAACCGTTGTTGCAACAAATGGCTGTTTTGATATTCTGCATGTAGGGCACGTAAGATATCTTGAAAAAACAAAGTCTTTTGCGGACTATTCGATTGTGCTTTTGAATTCAGACAAGTCAGTCCGCTCAATAAAAGGCGAGGGGCGGCCAATTAATAACGAAAACGACCGTGCAGAAATACTTTGTGCACTAAGATTTGTTGATTATGTTGTAATGTTTGACGAGGACAGCCCGCGGAACCTTCTGGATGAAATCAAGCCCGATGTTTATACAAAAGGCGCCGATTACACGATGCAAACTCTGCCGGAAGCCGATATTATGCGCAAAAACGGCACAAGAGTTGAATTTATAGAATTTGTTGAGGGAAAATCAACCACTAACACTATTGAGAAAATGAAAAGTAATTAAGGAGATAATTTATGAGAAGTTTTACAGTTGAAGAAATCACACATATCACGGGCGGTATGTTGACAAAGGCTCAAGACGTAACGATTACACAGATTGCGCCGCCGCTTTTGGCAGACGAAAACACGCTTGCGCTGGCTCTTGGCGAAGAAGAAATTGCAAACCTTCAAAAATCTAAAGCAAAAGTCGCACTTGTGCCGCTTGGAGTGCAAATCGACGGCTTCACTACAATAGAAGTTGAACGTCCGCGTCTTGCGATGATGAAGCTTCTCAACCTTTTCTACAAAGCCCCTGAAGTAAACAGCGGAGTTCACCCGACAGCCGTGGTTGACAAAAGCGCAAAACTCGGTGAAAACGTTCAAATCGGCCCAAATGTCGTAATTTCTAAAGATGCTGAAATCGGTGATAATACAAAAATTGTTGCAAATTCATACATCGGCGCCGGCGTGAAAATTGGTAAAAACTGCTTCTTCCATCCCGGAGTGAATATCGGCGACAGAGTTCAGCTAGGTGATGACGTAATTCTTCATCATGGCGTTTCATTGGGCGCTGACGGCTTCAGCTTTGTAACAGAAAACCCTGACAACATTGAACAAGCAAGAAAAGAAGGCGCGATTAAAGAAGAAAATATTCAGCATAAAATTTTCAAAATTCCTTCAATCGGCTCTGTGAAAATTGGGAACAACGTTGAAATCGGCGCAAATACTACTATCGACCGCGGTACAATTGAAAATACTACAATCGGCGACGATACAAAAATTGACGATCTTGTAATGATAGGCCACAATTGCCGTATCGGCAAAGGCTGTTTGATTGTCTCACAAGTTGGTATTGCAGGAAGCTGTGTTATTGGAGACCGCGTTGTTATTGCAGGCCAGGCAGGACTTGCTGATCATATTGAAATTGGTTCTGATTCGATTGTTACAGCAAAAGCCGGTGTTACGAAGACTTTCCCTGAAAAATCAATTATCGTCGGCATTCCGGCAGTTCCGAGAAAAGACTTTATCAAACAGCTTAAAACATTAAAAGATGCTCAGGAAATTTTCGCTAAATTCAGAAAATATGAGCCGCTTTTAAAAGAATTTGAGGAAAGCATTAACCATGACCACAATTCTTAAAGAAGTAGAAATAACGGGCAATGGCTTGATGAAAAACAAGCCTTGCACCGTAAATATTTTTCCGTCAAAAACAGGCAAAATCAGATATTTTGTAAATGGGTCAGAACCTATCGAGGCTTGTGTTGAAAACGTTGTTTCAACAGATCACTGCGTAGTTCTTGGCAACAAAAAATCAAAGGCAATTTTGACAGAACACATAACAGCAGCCCTTGCTTTCTGCGGGATTGATTCGGTTGACATCTGCATGAGCGAAAGCGAAGTGCCGGCGCTTGACGGAAGTTCAAAACAGTGGGTAGAGCTGTTAAAATCGGCCGGGACTGACAAACATTTTTTTGAAAAGCCTGACAGCTATACAGTTTCAGAGCCGGTGTATTATTTGAACGGCAAGACAAGTCTTGTTATATTGCCGGCGCCGGAGCTCTATATTTCTTATGCGGTTAATTATGACCACAAAGATTTGACCCGCCGCTGGGCAGCTTACAATCCGAAAAACAAAGAGGAGATTATAGAAGCCCGTACTTTTGGTTTTTATAAGGACTTGCGAAAATTCCAAATGCTCGGTTTTGCACAAGGGGTTACAATCGAAAACACTCTCGGGCTTCAAGAAGACGGTTATACATCGCCTTTGAGATCCGAAAACGAGCCGGTTAAACATAAAATTCTCGACCTTATTGGCGATTTGTATTTGACAGGTGTAAACCCTTTATATATGAAAGCTCAAATTCTGGTTAAAGAAGCCGGACACGCTGTTCATATTAAAACTGCAAAAATGTTGAAAGATAAATTAATCAAATGTAATTAATAGGAGATAAACAATGACTACAGAAATTAAAGAAGAGGTTTTAAGCTTTGACACTATGGATATCATGAAAATGATACCTCACAGATATCCGTTTCTTCTTGTTGACAGGATAACGGAATGCGTGCCGGGCAAATACGCGAAGGGTTATAAAAATTTGACAATGAATGAACAGTTTTTCCAAGGCCATTTCCCTGGCAATCCTATTATGCCAGGCGTTTTGCAGCTTGAAGCCCTTGCGCAGTGCTCTGCACCGATATTGATGTGTATGCCTGAATACGAAGGTAAACTCACTCTTTATGCCGGAATTGATAATGTGAGATTTAAAAACATTGTGCGTCCGGGCGATAAATTTGAAATGGAAATTGAATTAACAAAATTAAAAGGCCCTATCGGCAAATCTCATGGCATTGGTAGAGTTGACGGCAAAATATGCGTTGAATGCGACATGACTGTTGCTATGAAATAATAGACATTTTTGATTTAGAAGCATATAATAAAAGTATGAAAAAAATTCTTTTCATACTTTTTATGATATGCGGATTATTTTTTAATATTCCGGCGCGGGCACAGAGCGGGAACATTGACACAGCGATTTTGCTTTCGATGATGTACATTACGAACAATGTGCAGGAAAACGGCAGGTTTGTATACAGAAACAGTACGGACGAAAATATAAGATATTCATCGAAGTATTACAGCTCGCTTAGGCACGCCGGTACGCTTTATTCAATGTATTTGTGCGAAAAAGAACTGAAATACAATTCTTTAAAGCGAAAAAGAATTCTTGCGTCAGATTACTTCTTGAAAAATTACGTACAAAAGCTCTCAAATGATAAATATGTCGTTGTTTCAAAGCCGGTTGAAGAAGCACCGTTTCTGCTTGCGACTTCTGGCGGTGCTGGATTAGGACTTATGGCACTGTCGAATTTATATCCCGAAAAACTTATAGACATTGAAGTCTTAAAAGGACTTGGAAATTTCATAATATTTATGCAGGCTGAAAATGGTGATTTCTGGGCGAGTTACGACATAAAGAATAAAACATATTCAAATGCTCATTATGCAAGGTATTACCCGGGCGAGGCGGCCTTGGGGCTTTTATATCTTTATGACGTAAACCCTGATAAGAAATGGCTGAATGCTTCTAAAAAAACGCTTTTGCGACTTGCGAAAAAAGCTGAGAAAAAACAACCATCAGAAATAAAATTTGACCACTGGGCAATGCTGGCGTCAAAGAAATTGTATGAAAATCCAAACAATGGGCTTACTCAAGAGGAAAAGTCAGCAATACAAGAGTTTGTACAAAAGAATGTTAATGCGATTTTGCCAAAACAAAACATGAGCCTTTTGAGCCTGAATTACGGTTCGTTCAACGGTACAAGGACTCTTTGCGGAAATGCAACAATCATGGAAGGCTTAATCGCAGCCTATGATGTGGTTTCTGACGCGTCTTTGAAAACAAAAATCGCAAAATCCGCAGCAGCCGGAACATCTTTTTTAATGAAGTATCAGGTTCAGTCAGGCAAAATGGAAGGCGGAATTCCAGGGACTTCTAACTGGAAAAGCAAAAATTCCCAAAAATCAGACAAAGAAATTCGTATAGATAATGTTCAACACTCACTTTCAGCGTTTATAAATTACAAGAAAATTACGCAAAATTAATCCAAAAGCGCAAAAAAATTTTTTACCTGTTTTATTTTTCCCAGGAGAAAACATGAAAGTAAATAACATTACCCTTCAAAGCCGAACACAGGCTTTGCACTTTGAAAACCCGCAGAAACAAAAGAAAATCACATTTAACACAAACGAAGCACAGGAAATCCAAAACGCGAAACTCCCTTCAACAAAGGATTATTTAAGCTTTACCGGCGGCTACAGCCTCAACCTTGCCGAAACTATTAAAAATCTCGACAAACTCGCCGAGAAAAATTTCTCTGTCTATCCGAAAAACATCCGCGAATGGGCCGGCATGATTTTGGATAGCGGCAACACGGCAAAACAAACGCTGATTGACATCCACAAAAAATATTACGAAGCTTTGAAAAATTGCACATCTTTAAATGAGGTTAAAGCAAAATTCCCGGAATTTTCTGACGTAAAATCAGACAAGGACGTTATGTTTAGTAAAAATTCTTTTGGCGAAGCAGTTAAGGCCGGTGAAATTGAATGCTTTGACAAAAACGAAGATTTGTCGCTCCAGATTTTAAAATTATATTACGGCGATGGGTTTTCGCTGAATGATTTGAAGAAATACACAAATGGAAAAGATATCTATTATACGATGACAAAACTCGGTATTCCGCGACAAAATCAGACTTACGGGTATATATTAAAATTTTCCGATCCTGAATATAACGAGCGTTTGACGGCAGAGATGACATACAAACGCAGACTTGCACTTGATAAAAAAGCACAAGCAGAAGGTGAACCTGTTTATATTCCGCGCGGGCCGCTTTCAAAAGAGCACTGCGAACATATTTCCGAAGGCTTGCAGAAATATTGGCGCGAAAATCCTGAGCGGATGCTTTACATGTCCGAAAAAATGAAAGACTTCTACCGCCAAAACCCGGAAAAGAGTGAAGAACTTTCCCGCGTTATGAAAAAAGCATGGAATGTTTTCGGTGCAGACAGGATTAAGGGCGCGCTGAGCAAATTCATGCAGTCAAAAGGTTTTAAAAACTTCCAGGCTGAGGCAAATCCAGTTGACCTTACAAAAGAGCAGTCAAAAGCAATGAAGCAGTTTTGGGGCTCAAATGAGTGGGCACGAAAGGCTTTTTCAAAAAACATGGAGTACGCTTGGAAAAAAGTAAAAGAAGAAAACGAACTTCATTATATTGTAAACATTACTCCAAACGGTTATCGAAAACACTTCTATCAGTGGGCAAAGGAAAATAATATCGATACAAGCAATTTGAACTTTGATATGATATATTATCCTTTCAACAAGACGAAAAACGATATTGACAGATCAGAATTGAGTGTTTATACGCGTAGATTTGCGGTCGAAGCTGGAGGAGATGAACCTTCAAAAATTGCAGATGCATACTTATTGTCAGTTTTGCAGGTTAATCGAGATTTGTCAAAGTTGAATTTCAAAAAACTTTCGTCCTCTATGCAAAAATTGGTTGTTGATATTAACTATACGATAAAAGAAGAATTATTTGGCGACGGATTTATTCCGATAAGAAACATCAGATCAATACAAGAAATGGATACAATGAGAATGCAAAGATTGTATTCCGGTCTTGTACAGGAATGTTATGCAAGACAGAAGCCGGAGGTTGCCGCTTTGTTTGAAAAATATATGAACGAAGTTTATGACAAAATTGATAGCGGCTGGGAGCCTGGAAACTCTTTGTCAATGTATGATTTTTCCCGAGATTAAAATATTATAAAGGATTTGAAAACCTCTTGAACTTGTACTATAATTAACATATAGTATTGAAAGAGAGGGTTAATAATGATCGATAAAACAGCAATCATCCATCCGTCAGCAGAAATTGCAGACGACGCGATAATCGGGCCTTACGTAGTAATCGGCGAAAACGTTAAAATCGGACACCGCACAAGAGTAATTTCAAATGCTCACATTGAGTTTGCAGAAATAGGCGACGACTGTACAATTTCACCGTTTGCGACAATAGGTTCTGAGCCTCAAGACTTGGGGTACAAAGGGGAGCCTACAAAAGTTGTAATCGGCGACGGAACAATTATCAAAGAAAACGTAACTGTTCATAGAGGCGCAGCTTGCGGAGATTTTACAACAAGAATTGGTAAAAAATGTCTGTTAATGGTAGGTTCTCACGTTGCGCACAACTGTGTGTTGGCTGATGAAGTTATCCTTGCAAACCTTGTAACCTTAGGCGGACATGTACATGTCGGCTTTGGCGCGTTTGTGGGCGGAATGAGCGTATTCCATCAGAATATCAGAATCGGCGATATGGCTATTGTAAGCGGATTTTCAGCTTCACGTCAAGACATCCTGCCATATTCAAAAGGCGAAGGTCGTCCGCCTGTTCCGCGCGGACTTAACGTAATTGCGATGAAACGCCGTGGAGTGCCGTTAGATGTCAGAACGCATACCAATGAAGCATTTAAACTTCTGATTTCCGAAGAATACAACACAACTCAGGCAATCGAAAAAATTAAATCTGAAATCCCGATGAACGAATATATCGAAAAAATGATAGAATTCATTAAAACTTCAAAACGTGGTGTGCTTCTGAAAACCCACAAATCCGGACACGAAAGCCTTCAGGATGAATAATATGTTGCAGGGTGTACTTACAAGAGTGCACCCCAACTGTACTTGAAAAATTTCAGCAGATATGATATAATGGGTTAATAAGTTAAAGATTTCAAAAGTTTAAAAGGAGGCAAAAGGCAT
>ULUL01041761.1_pt1 | contig 24205 bp, 17 predicted proteins | sample 1958481 | NCBI WGS metagenome assembly ULUL01 (sample SAMEA4835759, study PRJEB28245) | human gut metagenome | biome: gut microbiome; material: fecal sample | place: Denmark | collected 2008 | reverse complement strand
ACTTGAATGCAACATAATGAACATTATGGGGCATTTTTATTATTAAAAAATAAAATTAACAAAGTGAGAATATTTCATAAATTTCATCATCAGATAATTCTGTAATAATTTTCTCGCCTATAAATACGGCAGAATCTGCCAATTCTCTTTTATCTTTTATAATTTTATCAATTTTTTCTTCAAAGGTAGATAAGGTAATAAACCTATGAACCATAACGTTTTTATCTTGCCCGATACGGTAAGTTCTATCTGTTGCCTGATCTTCAACGGCAGGGTTCCACCAAAGGTCATAGTGAATAACATTTGATGCACTTGTGAGATTCAGCCCCAAACCCCCTGCTTTTAAGCTTAATATCATAATTTTTTTCTTGTCATCTTCAGAAAATTCTTTTATCATCTCTTCTCTTTGTTTAACATTCAAAGAGCCATGGAAAAACAATGGGTCAAATTCAAATTCTTCTTTTGTAATTTTTTCTAAAATGCTTCCCATTTCTTTATATTGGGTAAAAACAAGGGCTTTTTCATTGTTATCAACAATATTATGTAAAATCGACATCAATTTTTCTGTTTTGCCACTTGCCCCTTGGCTCATATCGCCATGCTTTAGGTAGTGATACGGGTGGTTGCAAACTTGTTTTAAGCTTGTAATAAGTTTAAAAATAGCACCACGCCTATTTATTCCTTGCCCCGCAGAATGAATTTCTGCCATAGATTGAGTTAAAACTCTTTCATAAAGTGCTGCTTGCATTTTTGTTAAATAACAATATTCATCCAAAACAATTTTTTCAGGAAGGTCTGATATAATTGTTTTATCTGTTTTTAAGCGCCTTAACATAAATGGGGATATTGCCTGTTTTAATTTTTGCGCTCTTTGGGTTTCTTTGAATTTTTCAATAGGCATTGAATAATTCTTTGAAAAATCTGTTATAGTGCCTAAGTATCCCTTATTTATAAAATCAAAAATGCTCCAAAGCTCTGACAGCCTGTTTTCAACAGGTGTACCTGTCATAGCAACTTTCATGCTTGCTTTAATTGCTTTAACTGCTTGAGTTTGGCTGGTTGAAGAATTTTTAATGTTTTGGGCTTCATCTATAATTAAAATGTCCCAATTATATTTTTTGAATTCTTCAAGGTCTATTCTTAAAATTGCATAAGTTGTTAAAATAACATCATGATCTATTGAAAATTCACGGTTTAGCCCATGGTATATAAAAACATCTAAAGATGGGGCAAAATTTTCTAACTCTCTTTCCCAGTTGCCAAGTAAAGTTGTCGGGCAAATAACAAGAGCGGGTTTTTTAAGCTTCTTTTCTTCTTTTAATTTTAAAATTAAGCTTATAACCTGAACCGTTTTACCAAGCCCCATATCATCCGCTATGCAGCAGCCAAAACCCTTAACAACATTTGTATATAACCACCTGTAACCAATTTCTTGATATGGCCTTAGAGTGCCTTTTAATTCTTTTGGAAGCGTTACATCTTCCACTTTTGTGAAATTAGAAACAATTCTTGCAAATGCTGCATCATAATCAAAATCATATTCATCTATTTTACCGGATAGTGCATGGTGCAAAAGTTCCATTTTGTTCATCACAAAATTTGGCTTTTTCAACCTTGAAAGAAGCTTTTCTGTTTCTTCTTTATCAATTAAAATAAATTTACCTTTATATTCAATTAACCCGTTTGTATTTTTTGCAAGTTCTCTAAATTCTTCAGCTGAAATTTTTTCATTTCCAAGGGCAACTTCAATTGAAAAATCCATAATTTCATCAAGTGAAACTGATGAATCGTTTCTTAATGAAAAGAATTCTTCAATTTCATTTAATCTTTTTTCTTTAACTTTAGCGTTAATTGAAGCTCTTGGAATAATAACGTTATCCATACCCTCTGGCAGGTTCACTTCCATTCCTGCTTGTGCTAAATAGAAAGTTATTTTTGTAATTAATTTATAAACGCCTGATAAATCAAGCTCTAAAGTTATATCTTCTAAGTCTTCAATATATTTTGTTGCCCAATTTATTTGCTTTTCAATTATTGTTTTGTCATTATCCGAAAGCTCGTCAGGTTCTATAACTTCGCCAGTTAGTTTATTTTTAGCTTTAATTCTTAATAAAAATTTCTCGCCATCAAGTTTTTCAATGTTGAAAACAGGAACAATATCATAAGTTCCAAGGCTCATTTCATCAAACCAAGTTTGAATGTCTGAAGCTAAATCGTGGCCTTTTAAAATTCTTTTATGACTTAGATATTTTGTAAAATAAATTGCCGCTTTTAGGTCTTTAAATTTATAATGTTTTACGTTCAAAAAGGCAAAAATAAGATAGTTTAAGTATTTATCAATTAATTTTTTGGTGGTTTCTCTATCTAAAAAGTTATTGTTTAAAATTTCAGAATAGCTTGTTAAGTAATCTTTATTTAAAAAATAAGGTTCCCAAATAATAGAAAAAGTTTCTTTTCTAAATTGAACTGTCGGAATGAAATTAAGCTTTTCAACCGTTTTTTTCACAAAATTTGTTAAATAAAAATAAAATTTAAAACTTTCTGTAAGGTCATCCGTTAATTCAGAGCTTTCATTTAACCCTGTAAAATATTCAAAAAATAAATCTAATGGAATGTTATAACCAATTTTGTCATTTTTATATTCTGTTTTTAGCCTGTATAATGAACCCCTTGATTTTAAGTAATAATCAAAATTATAAGGGGGAGTTATAAAAATTTTTGCTTCATTATTTTCATTTTCAAAAATAATGTCTGTTGCTCTTAAAACGTTATTTTTAGTGTCAAATGTTTCAAAAAATTCTTCTTCAATAAGTTCATAAATTAAAGATAAGGTATATCTGAAATCTTTATTTTTTTGTGAATAAGGGTTTGAATCCAAATTCAACAATAATTTTTCAATGTCGTTTTTCTTAAATGTTAAATTGTTTAATTCCATCATTTAAACATTTTAATATAAAAAAGTTTTATTGTATAATCGTTTTTATGAAGTTTGCAGTAAGATTAATTAAAAATGCTTTTCACCCTCTAAAGGTATCGGATGACGTTAATTTAAAAGACGGCCAGTTGGTTATCATCAGAACAGAAAAGGGTGAAGAAGTTCATAAAGTTATAGTTGTAAATGATTTAGTTGCAAAACAATGGCAAAAATTTAAACCGGAAGCTTTATCTGTTGTTCGAATTATGACAGATGATGACATTAAAACTTATAACGAACAAAAAGAGCTTGAAGTTAAAGCTTTGTTAAAATGCAGAGAGCTTGCAAAAAAAAGAAAACTTGTTATGAACTTAACAAAAGCAAGTTATACATTTGACAGAAAAAAAATCACCTTTTATTATACAGCACCTGAAAGGGTTGATTTTAGGGAACTTTTAAAAGATTTAACCCAAGAATTTAAAAGGGTCAGAATAGATTTAAGGCATATAGGTGTCCGTGATGAAACGGCATTATTACAAGGGCAAGGGGTTTGCGGGCAAAATTATTGCTGCTGCAGCTTTTTAAAAAACTTTGATTTTGTTTCAACAAAATTAGCTAAAGATCAAAATATTCCTTTGACTCCGGGGAAAATTACAGGTGCTTGCGGCAGGCTTTTATGCTGCTTAAACTATGAATATTCAAACTATATTGAAGTTGCAAGAATGCTTCCGCCGGTAGGGTCCGGCATAATGACGCCTGATGGCGTTGCAAAGGTTGCTTCAATTTGCTTTTTAACACAAAAAGTTTCCGCAAAATTGGAAGACGGCAAAATTAAACAATATTCAAAAGATGAAATTGAAATGATTGATCAGGAAGTAAACATTGAAATTGACCAATCAAGAAACATTTTAAATTATGCAGATAATGATGAAAATATTGATATTAAAAATTTAGATAACGACAAAAATTCAAGTACGGGAAATATATAAATGACAGAAATTTCAAGCAAAAAATTAGCTTCAACAATTGCAAGAATTTTAGATGATAATAAAGGTAAAGATATTGTTATTTTAAACGTTTCAAACGTTAGTGTTTTATCTGATTATTTTGTTATTGTAACCGCAACATCTACCCCTCAGGTTAAAGGGTTAACAAATAATGTCAGAGATGATGTTAAAGAAATTTTTAACAGATTGCCAAGAAACATTGAAAACGACACAAAAAACAGCTGGAATTTGATTGATTACGGCGATGTTGTTGTTCATATAATGCATTATGAACAAAGAGAACTTTATAAAATTGAAAAATTCTGGAACCATGCTCTAACGGTTGATAGAGAAGTTTGGGAAGAAGAATCAAAAGAATTTGCAAAATATTTAGAAAAAGAAACCTTCTAGGTATTAATCAAAAGGTTAATTTTTGTTTTTGACGGCAGATTTTTTTAAAAAATAATGCTAGAATTTTCTTATGAAGAAAATTTTAATTTTTTTATTGCTTCTATCCGGTTTAAATTGTGCTGCTTTTGCAGGCGATATAGAAAACTATAAGCAATATACAATAATAAAAACAACAAATAACTATGTGCCCCTAAGAGATGGCGCAAGCGATAATGCTAAAAGGTTTTCTCACCTTGAAAAAGGGGTGAAAATTTTTGCGGATGAATATAAAAATAATTTTTATAGGGTCGATTTAGGCTTAGATAAATATTATTGGATTAATAAAAAAGATGTGGATGTAACATCAAAAGCAATCAAAAAAGAACCTTCCAAAATAGATGAAATTAAAATTTATGAAAACCCGAAATATTACATTGCAAAAATTAAATTAACAGAAATTCCCCCTTATAATGAAATTGAAACAAGCAAAAATTCGGTTGATTTTATAATCTATGATTCAATTTTAGATAAAGAAAATTTAATTCAAACAATTGAAACAAATGCCGATTTTAAAATTTCAAAAGATGAATTTAACAACCTTAAAATAAGCTATTTTTCAAATTTGCCATTATCTGGGCACAATGTTCAAATAGATGGGAATAACCTTTTATTAAAGGTTAAAAAACCTTTTTTATATGGTGAAAATAAACCTTTTGAAAACCTAACCATAATTGTAGACCCCGGCCATGGGGGTTCTGAATCCGGGGCAGTGGCATATAATTTAAAAGAAAAAGATATAAACCTTCAAATTTCAAAGAAACTGAAAAAAAGTTTGCAAAAAAATGGCGCAAAGGTTTATTTAACAAGAGAAACCGATGAATACAAAGGTTTATATGAAAGGGTGGATTTTGCAAAAAGAAAAAATGCGGATATCTTTATTTCAATTCACCAAAATTCACTTCCCGACAGAAAAAAAGTGAATGAAAAACACGGAACCGGCGTTTATTATTACAACAAAGAAGCCTATGAACTTTCAAAAGAAATAAAAAATTCTCTTGTTAAAAAAACAGGCTTTAGAGATGACGGAGTTAATTTGGCTTCTTTTGCGGTTATAAGAACAACAGACCCTGTTTCTGTTTTGGTTGAATGCGGGTATATAATTCACCCTAAAGAAGTTAAAAAAATATCAGACCCGAATTTTCAAAAGAAAATTGCAAAGGCAATTTCTGTTGGCATTAAAAATTATTTAAAAAACAATTTTTAATTTATCTTACAACGCAAACGGCTTCAGATGCCGAAAATGATGAAAATTTCTCGTCATTGGCATTTGAAAACCAAACTTTTTTATTTGTTGTGCCGTTCAGCATAATTTTTGAATTCAAATATATTGAAGCGGCTTCTTCTAATGTCGGAAGCATCATATCTTTTTTGGAAGATAATTCACTACAGTATTTATCTGCATTTTCATAAGAACTTATGCCGCTTTTAAATTGAATATTGTTTGCAAAAACAGGAAGCCCCACTTTTGCTCTTTTCGGGTAAAAAACGGTTGCAAAACTAACATCTTTGCCAAAAGTGTTTGGTGCAGCAGTGCCGTTTACATCATAAACAATATTCATGCAGGCTGTTTCTTTGGGGTTGAAATAATTTGGTGCAGAAACCACGTCCGTTGTTTCATCTTCATTTGAGCTTGCGGCAGAATCAAGGTTTTTACAATTCGGGTTATATGCAATCAACATTGCCATTCCGTTTGCAGTTGTTGCAGCCCACATTTTATCATCTCCGTCAAATCCAACCTCGCTGTTTTTTGTCGGAATTTTATAACGTGTGGCAGATGTGATTTCTGCATAATCTGCTTCATCAGACCAGCCGCAACTATAAATGCCGTTTGTTGAATCAGGGTCGCAAATTTTTGAAAATTTAATATATTTTGTAAGGTAATCTTGAATAAAAACGGCGTTTGCGCTTCTGTTGTTTTCGTCATCATTTTCATCTTCAACAGATTTTGCTTTATTTAGCCTTGAATCAATTGTAACCATATTTCTTGTTGCATCTGCTATCATGGTTTTTGCTGTTTGGTGCGCCGTTCTAAACACATGGTTTTTATAATTCACAATAACGCTTGGAATTAAAAGTGCGGCAACAATGCCTATAACAGAAAGAGTTGCCAAAACTTCAGCTAAAGTAAACGCCCCTTTTTTCATACTTGAAAATTACCTTTCATAAAGACTTCATATATTCTTATTTTAACAATTGCAAACCCTTTTTGCAATCAAAATGCCTTTTTAAAATATTTGGTTTATAATTAACTAAAAAGTTAAAGGAAGTGGATTTTGGAAAGATTTACAGGGCTTTTAGGCATTATTATTATAATCGGCATTTGCTATTTAATGTCAAACAACAGAAAAAAAATCAGTTTAAAAACGGTAGTTACAGGGTTTGTTCTTCAATTCCTTCTTGCCGTTTTTGTTTTAAAAGTTCCTTTGGGGCAGCAAATTTTAGCTATTATTGCAAAATGCATCGAAAAAATTCTTTATTTTTCAAATTCGGGTGCCGATTTTGTATTTGGCTTTTTAAATGATTCGCCGCAAGTGATAGATCATATTTTCTATAAAGGCGCTTCTTTTGTCTTTTCAATAAAATTAATTGCAACAATTATTTTTGTTTTAACTATCGTAAACATTTTATATTATTTTGGCATAATGCAAAGAATAGTGGCATTTTTCGCTAAATTAATGTATAAAGTAATGAATGTTTCAGGCGCAGAAGCCTTATCAAACATAGCTTCCGTTTTTGTCGGGCAAGTTGAAGCGCAAATTATGATTCGCCCATATTTAAAAACAGCTACAAAATCTGAAATTTTAGCCTCTATGACAGGCTCTATGGCATGTATTGCAGGGGGCGTTATGGCAATTTATATTGCAATGGGGGTTGATGCAAAATTTTTGCTTGCAGCATCCGTTATGGCAGCGCCCGGGGCACTTGCAGTTTCAAAAATAATTTACCCTGAAGTTGAAGAAAGCCAAACTAAAAACGAAGTTAAAGTGAATGTTGAAAGAACCCATGTTAATTTAATAGATTCAATTGCAAATGCAGCATCAGACGGTATGAAGGTTTCATTGAACGTTATTGCAATGTTAATTGCACTTTTATCTTTAATTGCAATGGCAGATTGGGTTTTAGCAAAGTTTGGTTTATTTTTATATGATGTATGTAACATTCACCTTTCATTTATAGATTTATCAAACCTTAGCATTAAATCTCTTTTGGGTGCTATATTTTCATTTTTTGCTCTTATTATGGGAGTTCCAATTGAAAACGTTTCTCAAGTGGGCGCTTTAATGGGTGAAAAGCTTGTTTTAAATGAATTTATAGCTTATACGGATTTAATTAATATGAAAGATATTCTAACCCCAAAAGCAATTACAATTGCAAGTTTTGCTCTTTGCGGCTTTGCAAATTTCGGTTCAATTGCAATTCAAATTGGGGGAATTGGCGAGCTTGCGCCAACAAGAAGGGGTGATATTGCAAAACTTGGCATAAAAGCTTTAATTGCAGGCACATTTGCTTCATACATTTCAGCTTCAATGGCGGGGATTTTAATGTGATTGTTGAAGAAACTTTAATTTATAAACCAAAAAAGCTGCCTTTCAAAACAGGTGAAATTGAAAACTTTATTTTAAGCAAAGGAATTAACCCAATAAGGTGGTCTATAAATAAAAAAGAGGGGGATAATTTTTATATCCAAGTGTCGGGTATAAAAAATTAAAAAAAGGTTAATTTTTGTAAAATGAATTAAAATCATTATTAAAATATAAATAAAAGGAAAGGTTTATTTATATGTTTGATTTTGAAAAATTAACGAAAGTTACTCAAAATGTTTTAATTGAGGCGCAAAACCTTGTTAAAATTAATAAAAATACATTTTTAGAACCTGCTCACATTTTTCTTGCAATTTTAAATTCTACCAATAATGAAGCCGTTAATAGTTTTTTAACCTCATTAAAATTAACGGGAAATTTAGTGAAAGATGATGTTCAAAATTTAATTAATACATACCCTAAAATTTCAGATAATACCGTTCAGCTTTATTTTTCAAATAATTCCTTAAAATTAATGGATGAAGCGTTTGATTACGCTAAAAATATGAAGGATAAATTTGTTTCTTATGAACATATTATTCTTGCAATGTCAAAATTTGTGCAGGAAGAAAAAAATGAAGAAGGCTTAAAGAAAATTTTCAATAAATATTCAATAAATGAATTAAACATCTTAAATAAAATAAAAAATTTAAGGGGGAATAAAAAAGTGGATAATAATACAGCAGACGAAGAATATAATGTTTTAGAAAAGTTTTCTGTCGATTTAACAAAAAAAGCACGTGAAGGAAAGCTTGACCCTGTAATTGGCAGAGATGAAGAAGTGCGAAGAATAATTCAAGTTTTAAATAGAAGAACCAAAAACAACCCTGTTTTAATAGGTGAAGCAGGGGTTGGTAAAACTGCAATTGTTGAAGGCTTAGCCCAAAGAATTGTAAGGGGCGATGTGCCTATGAGTTTAAAAGATACAACCTTAATTGCGCTTGATATGGGTGCTCTTGTTGCAGGGGCAAAATATAGGGGCGAATTTGAAGAAAGGTTGAAAAAAGTTATAGATGAAATTCAAAAATCAGAAGGGCAAATAATTCTTTTTATTGATGAACTCCATACTGTTGTTGGCCTTGGCGCTGCAGAAGGTTCAACAGATGCGGGCAATCTTTTAAAACCAATGTTAGCACGTGGTGAAATAAGAACCGTTGGCGCAACAACTATTAATGAATACAGAAAATATATTGAAAAAGACCCTGCCTTAGAAAGAAGGTTTCAACCCGTTTTAGTTGATGAACCGTCTGTTGAAGCCACAATTTCTATTTTAAGGGGCTTAAAAGAAAAGTATGAAGTGCACCATGGGGTAAGAATTAAAGATTCTGCGCTTGTTGCTGCCGCTAATTTATCGAATAGGTATATAACAGACAGATTTCTGCCTGATAAAGCCATAGATTTGGTGGATGAAGCGGCATCATCCGTTAGAATTGAAATAGATTCAATGCCTGAAGAACTTGATAAACTTGAAAGACAAAAACTTCAACTTCAAATTGAACTTGAAAGTTTAAAAGAAGATAACGATATTGAAAAAATTGAAAGAGTTAAAAAGGCGATAGATGAAGTTTCAGCCAAAGCAAGCGTTTTAGAAGAACAATGGAAAAAAGAAAAATCACATCTTAATGATGAAGTTTCAATTAAACAAGAAATTGAAAGAACAAAAGTTGAAATAGATAACGCTGAAAGAGCAACAAACCTTGAACTTGCGGCTAAATTAAAATATGGTAAACTTCCTGAACTTATGAAAAAGTTGGATGAAGCAACCAAAAACCAAAATGAAGCCCATAAAAATACTCTTTTAAAAGAAGAAATAACGGATGAAGACATAGCAGAAGTTGTTTCAAAATGGACGGGCGTTCCTGTTAATAAACTCGTTGAATCTGAAAATGAAAAACTTCTTGAAATGGAAGATATTTTGCACAAAAGAGTAATCGGCCAAAATGAAGCGGTCGGCGTTGTATCAGATTCAATCAGAAGGGCTCGTTCAGGCTTAAAAGACCCAAAAAGGCCAATAGGAACATTTTTATTCTTAGGCCCGACGGGTGTTGGTAAAACCGAACTTGCAAAAGCATTATCAGAATTTATGTTCCAAGATGAAGACGCCCTAATTAGAATTGATATGTCAGAATATATGGAAAAACATTCTGTTGCAAGGTTAATAGGCGCACCCCCGGGGTATGTGGGCTATGATGAAGGCGGCCAATTAACAGAAAAAGTAAGAAGAAAACCATATTCTGTTATTCTTTTTGATGAAATTGAAAAAGCCCATTATGATGTATTTAACATAATGCTTCAAATTTTTGATGACGGCAGATTAACTGATTCAAAAGGAAGAACGGTAGATTTTAAAAATACGATTATAATTCTAACTTCAAATATAGGTTCTGATATTATCTTGGATAGAGCAGTCAAGGGCTTATTAAGCGAAGAAGAAAAAGAAAAAACAAAAGACGAAGTTAAAGAAAGGTTGAAAGAACACTTCCGCCCTGAATTTTTAAATCGTATTGATGAAACGGTTTACTTTGAAGCTTTAACATTGTCTGATTTGAATAAAATTGTTGATATTCAAATTAATTATCTAAGAAACTTGTTACAAGAAAGAAAAATTGAATTTGAAATCACAAATGATGCTAAAGACAAACTGGCGCTTGACGGCTACAACCCAATGTATGGTGCAAGGCCACTAAAAAGAATAATTCGCCAAAAAATTGAAAACCCCTTGTCTAAGGCAATTTTAAAAGGAGAATTCACGGACGGCGATAAAATTTTAATAGATGTTAAAGATGATGAAATAACATTTAGTAAAAAATAAAAATAAAACCCCTATATTTTAGGGGTTTTTTATTTTATAATTAAATTTCGGAGCATACTATAAATGAAAATATCACCAATAAGTTTTACTCAAAAATATGTAAGAAGCATAAAAGCAAAAAACTGCCAAACAAATAAAACTGACAGCCTTAATTTTGTTATGTATGAAGATGATATTCAAGATAAAAACAAATTAAAGCAAGAAACAAAAGCCCAATTTTCAACAGTTGAAGGCGCTTATGCAAAATGCATTTATCAAGATTTTGCAGATAATATGCGATATAAAGACGGAAAAGTTAAATTTTGGGGAATTGAAGATGAAGATGGCGAAATTCAAGCCTTAATGGAAACAACATCTGATGTAAAAAGCGGCTATGGCGATATAATGCCTGATAAAGAAGGCTTAGAGGTTTCTTTAATGTGTGTTAGTTCAAATAACAGCCATAGCGCAGATGAAAGAAAATATAGAGGCCTTGGGCTTCAATTGGTGGCAGGTGCAATTCAGCAGGCAAAAGAAGAAAAAAGCGATTTTGTGATTTTGCAAAACGGCGAAGACAGGTTTTGGGCGGGCGTTCCCTGTTTTGAAGATTATTACTATGGCGCAATTAAAGTGTTAGAAAAGAAAGATTTTACAAATTGCATAAAAAGGCTTGATAAAATGGTTTAATTTATAAAACGCAATACGAGCCTAAAATTCTATTGTATGTGCATTTTGCCTTAATTTCACCAAGTGCTTCTTGAATATCATCTATGCCTTTATCAATGTCAGCGTAAAAAATGTATTCGCCAAAAACTTTTTTAGACGGGCGAGATTCAAGATATAAAAGGTTTAAATTATATTTTTTAAATATTTCTAAAATTGATAATAATGCCCCCGGTTTATTTTCCGTTGTAAAAGCAATTGATGTTCTTCTTTTTTTATCTTTTAAAATGTTTTTCTTAGAAACCAAAATAAACCTTGTTTTATTGTCTTTAACATCGTTTATTTCTTTTTCAATAATGTTTAAACCATACAGGTGCGCGCAAAGTTCGCTTGCAATGCAGGCATAGGTTTCATCTTTATCAGCTATAAATTTAGCGGAACCAGAAGTTGATGTGTATAATAAAATTTCAACATCTTTTTTAAAATTGTTTGCAATGTAGTTTTTGCATTGCGCAATTGCTTGGGTTATTGAAACAATTGTTTTTATATTTTCTTTGTTTTTGCCTTTTGAAATTAAACAATGGCAAATAGGAACGGTAATTTCCGCTTGAATAAAAACATCAGATTTTGTGTGAACCAAATTATCAATTGTTTCTCTAACAACTCCTTCAATAGAATTTTCAACAGGTAAAACCGCTGAAGTTGTATCAGGTTCAATATCTAACATTTCAATTGCTTTTGTAATGGTGGAAACAGCTTCCATTTCAGGCTTTATTCCTAATTTTTCCATAAAAAGAGCAGCTGCAAATTGAGAATTTGAACCATCGGGTCCTAAATATAATATTTTTTTAATATAATTGTTCATATAGCGTATTATAAATTAAAAGAGGAAAAATGAATACAAAAATAAAATTCGGAACTGATGGATTTCGTGGAATTTTAGGAAAAGAATTTACTATTGAAACGGTTACAAAAATAGTTAATGCAATTGCTGAATATTTAGGGCAAGGAACGGTTATTATCGGCTATGACCCAAGGCAAGATGCTGATAAATATGCAAAATGTGCAGCAAACATTTTAGCCGATTTTGGGTTTGATGTTATTTTATCATCTAAAGTGGTGCCAACGCCTGTTGTTGCATATATGGCAAAAACCACCAAAAATTGTGCAGGGGCTCTTATGTTCACAGCCTCTCATAATCCGCCAGAATACCTTGGAATTAAATTTATTCCGAACTATGGCGGCCCTGCAACAAATGAAATTACAAAAGAAATTGAAAATATAATTGAATTAAAACACCATAAATTTGAAAAATCAGATAAAACGGCAGATGGTTCAGTTATTAAAAAAGATTTTTCAGTTGATTATTTTGAAATTTTGGAAGATTTAATTGATTTTGACGCCATAAAAAATAACCCCCCAAAAATTATATATGACGCCCTGTTTAGCGCATCATTAGGTTATTTTGATGAAATTTTAAAAAGAAATAATATTGATTTTGAAATTTATAATAATAAATATGACCCTAATTTTGGCGGCTTTTTGCCTGAACCAAAAGAAGAATTTATGCACAATAAAAAAGAAGGGTTTATAACCTTTGCAAACGATGGCGATGCCGACAGATACGGTGTTATAGATGAAAAAGGAAACTATGTTTCACCAAACATAGTTCTTGCTATGCTTTTAAAATATTTAAAAGAAACAAAAAAATATAATGGCTGTATGGTAAAAACGGTTGGTGTGAGCCAATTAGTGGATGTAGTGGCAGAAAAATTGAATGTAGAAGTTATTGAAACGCCTGTCGGCTTTAAATATTTAGGAGAAGCCATGAGAATGAATAAAACCATTTTAGCAGGCGAAGATTCAGGCGGTTTATCAACGGGAGATTACATTTCGGAAAAAGACGGCATTTACGCTAATTTGTTAATTTTAGAAATGGTTTCAAAACTAAATAAACCCTTATACCAATTAAAAGAAGAAATTCTTGAATTTGCGGGGGTTCATTTTGTTCAAGATAGAGTTGATGTTAAATTATCAGACGATAGTAAAAAAGAAGAAATTATAAATGAAATTAAATTTTTAGAAAATTTTGCAAACCAAAAGGTTGTAAAAAAATCTGAAATAGATGGCGTTAAACTTTACCTTGAAGATGAAAAAACAAAAATTTTAATAAGAAAATCAGGCACTGAACCATTACTCAGGTTTTATATAGAAACAGATTCAAATTCAAAGTTAAATTCAATTAAAGAATTTATAAAAGGGTATGTTTTTATTTTAAAATAATCATTCAAACCAATCTATAAGGGGTTTTTTGTCGCCAAAGGTGAAATTAAACCCCTTTTCAAAGGTTTCGTTTGTTAAAAATTTATAGCTTACATTAAAAATTTTAGGTTCAATTTTAAGCCCTGTTTGTTTAAATTTTTCAACCGTTATAGACCTTTTTTCAAGGTCATAAACATTTGAATAATTAAGCCCCAAAGATGAACAAAAAGGAATTTGGGGTTTTCTTCCTTCCACTTGAACCAAAAGCCCGAAACTTCGGCAAATAATGCCCCTGTAATGATAAAGGCTGCAAGCACCATTTATTAAAAACGGGCATTCATATAAAAAAATGCCATCTTCTTTAAAATTTTTCTTATCTTCTTTAATTTTTTTTACTTTTTCTTTTATTTCATTTTGAATGGAAGGGTCAAGAAGTGAAAAACCTTTCATAATAAACTTAAATTCAATTTCACTCCAAGGGTATTCGCCTTTTTCGCAGCACTTTGCACACCCTTTTTTGCAGAAAATATAAGGTTTTTGTTTTTCAAAAAACCCTTCAATTTTATTTGTTATTAAGTTCAAATACTTTTCATAATTTTCTAACATTTATAAAAGTTCTTTATCTATTAAAAACCTTGGCCTGTCTTTAACTTCAAGTAAAATTTGCCCCACGTATTCGCCAATTATGCCGATTGATAAAATTTGAACGCCTGAAATAAAAGATTCCCAAATTTCATAGGGTTCAATTGCATTTATATCGTGGTTTAAAATTACTTCAACAAAAATTGTAAATGCCCAAATTAAAAAGCTTATAATTGCAACAATTAAACCTAAAAAGAAAATTATTCTTAAAGGTTTTGTTGAATATGAAACAATGCCGGAGCTTGCTAAGCATAAAAGCTTTGAAAAAGAAAATTTTGATTCTCCGAATTTTCTTTCTTTTATTGAATAATTTACATAAGCCGTTTTTAAGCCCAATTCATAGAATAAGCCCCTTAAAAAAAGGTTGTTTTCTCTGTATAAATCAAGCAAAGATAAAACTTTTTTACTAACAAGCCTGAATTCGGAATGGTTTGGCTTAATGTTCACCCCAAGCCAATTTATTAACTTATAAAAAAGGTTTGAGGTTTGTTTTTTTATAAAGTCGTATTCTTCACTATTTTCTCTGACGCCTGCAACAATGTCATAGCCTTCATTAAATTTTTCAACAAATTCTTCAATCTTATTTTCATCTTGCTGAAGGTCTGCATCTATTGTAATTGCAGCATCAACATCAAATAATTTAATCATTTTAAGCCCTGCAAAAATTGCCGCTTGGTTGCCAAAGTTTCTTGTAAATTTAATTGCTTTAACTTTCTCAGGTGCTCTTTTGTGCGCTTCAGATAATATTTCCCAAGTTTTATCCGTGGAGCCATCGTCTATTAAAAAAATAAGGCTCTCATTTGCAATTTTTCCCTTGTTTGATAAATTTTCCATACAATCCCACAGTTTTTTAAGGCTTGTTGGCAAGCTTTCTTCCTCATTAAAACAAGGTATTACAATTGCAAGTTTTGGTGGGTTCATATTCTCTCCAACGATTTTATTATTACTTATCTTACCATAAAAACTGATTAAGAATTGTGATTTTATGGTATAATCCTTATGAACTATATGGAGTTTAACAACAATTATGAACAATTTAGAAGAAATGCTTAAAAAAGGGGTTGAAGCAAACACCCCCGATGATATAAAAAAAGACAGAGTTTTTGATTATTTAAATAAAAACGAATTTCAATTCAAATTAACAAGAGAATTAGTTCAAAAACTAAACTTAAAAAGCTGGTTTGAAAACTATAAAAAAGAAGCGCTTGTTTCAACCGCAGGCATAAGAGGCCCTCAAAACATTTTATACCCTCACGATACAAGGTTTCCCATTAATACTGTTGGAATTACACTGGCAACTTTAGCAAAAGCTTTGGTTTTAAAAGAAAAATACCCAAACTTGGAACTTGTTAAATTGGCAGGGTCTGAAGTCAGGTATAATTCAAAAATTTATCTTGATTTAATTGCAAGAATTCAAGCAAAACAAGGAATTAAAACCTTAACCCCTAAAAATAGAGAAACAATTCCTATTTGGCTTGCGTCTTTTTTGGCTTTTAAATTAGATTTGGTTGGTGCCGAATACATTACAAGTTCCCATGGCATATCTGTTAAAAACGCAACAAAAGACTTAAATAACCAAGGTTCACAGTTTTTGCCCGATGAAAGCATGGAATTTGTGAACAAAATGGAAGAAATTCTAAACATTGTTGAAAAAGAAGGCGAATATACAATTTCATTTGCAGCATCTGATGATTCTTTAATAGATGAAAGTGCAATGGTTAGGTTAAATAATGGTATTGACCTTTATGTAGAATACTTAAAAACAACGGTTGCAACCAAAAACACTTTAGATAAAATTAAAAACTTTGATAAAAAAATAATAATTGATGCTGTTGGGGGCGCAAGCTACCGCACACTAAGTAAAATTTTAGATAAACTTGAAATTTCAAAAACTTTTGACTGGTTAAATATTGAAGAAGACCCGTTTTTCCACGGTATAGGAAAAGACATTAAAAATGGCGCCTTTTATGATTGGTCGCTTGATATAACAGTTACAAGCAAAAACGAAAAAGGGGAAACATATTTCCCTGTAATTAATTCTCTTCACTATGAAACAAAATTAAAAGATTACCCGATTGGCACTGTTTCTTTAATTACAGACCCTGACCATGACAGGTTATCTGTTGTTCAAATTGAAGATATTAAAAATGTTGATGAAGTTAAAAAAATAGGCGTTGATTATACGGTTTTGGATGAAAATAGAATTCTTTGTATATTTTCAGCTAACCAAGCATTTTTAATGATTGTTGACTACATTAAAGATGAACTTAAACAAACGGGCAAATTCAATGACTATGAAAGATTTATGGTAAAAACAACGGCAAGTTCAAAAAGCTGGGATGAATGGGCAAAGTTTAACAATATTAAGGTTATAAATACACCCGTCGGCTTTAAAGAAATTGCAAACGTTGTTAAAAAAGTTGAATTTCAAATTGAAAATAAAGTTCAAGATATTGTTGTTGAAGATATTTTCAATAATAAAATTCACTTGGGTTCTTCACCAAGAATGATTTTTGGCGGCGAAGAATCAGGCGGCATGATAATCGGTTCAAATGATGAAATAAAATCATTAAATAACAGAATGGCACTTTCTATGAGGGAAAAAAGCGCAACAGAAGCAATTATTGCAGCTTCAGGGCTTATTTCAACTTTAGATATTCCATTATATAAACACTTAGAAAACGTTTATAAAAATAATAATATCATCGCAAAATTTGATGTTAGAGATGATATAGCTTACTATAACGAATCAGAACCCGATATCAACAAATTAAAAATTGCAAAAACCGAAGGCGAAAAATTAAGAACCAAAAACGATATTTTCTATTTGGCACTTGCAATCGGCTTATATGAAAATAAAATTACTTTAGATAACATTAAAGAAATTTTATCTTCAACCTTTGAAACACTTGATTTTTCAAACCTTTCAGGCGTTTATTTTGTGGGCGACGGCACATATTTCAACTTCGACGATAAATTCATTGAAATAAGGCCATCAGGAACAGACGCTAAAACAAAAGCATACGCAGGCGGTAAAAATAAAGAAGTTTTAGCTCAATATTCAAAATTAATGGGTAACTATTCAGGCGATTTGAATGAAACTTACCTAAAATATTTAACAAAAGAATATGTTCAACAATCAAAAGAAATCTCTTATTCAATTTATTCAAAATATGCAAATAAAGACATTGATAAAAGAGAATTTAAAATACCGAATTACAATTTTTAAAATATGAGGATATAAAAATGGCAGGAAATGAACAGATTTTGAAAGCAAAATTTAACGATTACGTACAATCGCTTGAAACATATATCATGTTTCAAATTAAAGCAAAGCAATTGGCGCTGACGGAAGAATTAACAAAGAAAAACAGAAAGCCAATTGCACTTTCAATGGGCGCTCCTGTCGATATGGTGCCAATGTTTGCGGTTGAAACTTTAAAAAGTGTTTTGGATGACCCTTCAATTCACACATATTCAACACCAAAAGGCGAAACATATTTCTTAGAAGCAGTTGCAAGAAGAATGAAAAAAAGATTTGGGGTTGAACTTGACCCCAAAAAAGAAGTTTATTCTTTAATCGGTTCAAAAGAAGGCATTGCAAACTTAATAAGAGAATTAATTAACCCTGTTGTTGATGAAAAAGAACGTGATATCATTATGTGCCCAAACCCAGGCTATGCAAGCTATAAAGAAATGGTTAAAGTATCAGGCGGCCTATTTTGGGGTGTTCCTTTGTTAGAAGAAAACAATTATCAACCAGATTTAGAAAATGAATTAACCAAAATTTTAAATGCAGGCTATAAAAAAGAAAAAATTAAAGCATTAATCATAAACTACCCAAATAACCCTCTTGGCGTTACTTGTGATTTTGATTATATGCAAAAATGCGTTGATTTTTGTTTGAAAAATAACATCATCTTAATTTCAGATAACGCTTATGCTGAAATTTATTTTGATGAAAACGACAAACCAAGAAGCATTTTAGAATGCAAGAATGCTAAAGACATTGCGGTTGAATTTCACAGCTTCTCTAAACCCTATGCTATGACAGGCTGGAGAATGGGCTTTGTTTGCGGTAATGAAACAATTGTTTCTATGCTTGGCAAATTAAAATCTACAATTGATACAGGCATTTTTAAAGCATTACAATTAACAGGTGCAAAGCTTCTTGATTCAAAAGAAGGCGATGAATATATTAATGAAGCAAATAGAAAATTTAAACATAAAATTCAAAAATTTGTAGACGGGCTAAATGCTCTTGGCTACAATGTTAAAATGCCAAAAGCTTCATTTTATCTTTGGGTAAAAATTCCGCCAAGATATAATGGTGATTCTAAAAAATATACAGATGACCTTCTTGAAAAATCAGGCATTGTAATAGTGCCAGGTGAAGCCTTTGGCGATTTAGGCAAAGGATATGTAAGAATGTCTATTACAGCATCTGAAAATTCATTAGATGAAGTTATTGAAAGAATGAAAGCTGATGGACACAACTTCTAAATTAAAAGTTGCAATTATAGATTATGAAGCGGGAAATGTTCAAAGTATAGCAAATACATTGTCATACTTGAATATTTCCCACATAATAACATCTGATAAAAATGAAATAAAATCTGCAGATAAAATAATTTTTCCTGGCCAAGGGCATTTTGAGCAGGCAATAAAAAAATTAAAATCGAAAGATATGTTTCATTTTATTCAAGATTTAACAACTAAAAATAAAGATTTTTTGGGCATTTGCCTTGGGCTTCAGGTTTTATTTGAAAAATCGGAAGAAGCCCCAAACGTTGAAGGCTTAAAAATTTTTGAAGGGGAAGTTTTAAAATTTAGAGAAGGTAAAACCCCCCAAATCGGCTGGGCAGAAATTAAAACAACCAAAAATAATACGTTATTGAATGATGAATATTTTTATTTTGTAAATTCTTATTATGTAAAACCGAAAGATGAAAATATAATAAGTTCTTATGGTAAATATTTCATTGATTATTGCGCAAGTGTTGAAAAAAATAATGTTACGGCAGTTCAATTTCACCCTGAAAAAAGTTCAACTGCCGGCATGAACTTTTTTAAAAATTGGCTTAAAAAATAAAAAGGAATTTTTTTATGGAAAATTTTGATTACGGTTTAAGTTTAGAAGAATTAAAAAAAAGAACAAATAAAGATTATCTTACAGATAAAAAAATGCTAACCCCAAATAGCGAAGAATACTTAAATTTAGATGAAAACGACAAAATTGCCCTAAAGCACCTTGTTAAAGCAGCCTACATTTTAGAAACAATAAATGAAAGGCTTGATAACAGAAAAAATCTTCCTTTTAAAAATTGGCTGAATGAAAAAATTAAAGAAAACGATGAAAGGGCAATTTTAACAAAAATTTTGTATGATGCCCAAAAAGGAATGTGCGCTATAGACACAGAAACAAACAAAATTAATTTAGAAAAAAATACAATTGAATTAAAAGGCAAAGGCTTTTACCCTGAAGATTTAACCGTTAGTGAATTTCATTCAATTTTAATTAAAATGCTTAATGAAAATAAAATTGATGAAGTTAGAAAAATTTTAAATCAAAGGTCTGTAATTGAAAGAAAAGATGATGAATTAATTGCTATTGATTACATTGATTACTTTAAAAAAGATTTTGAATTAATGGCAGATGAATTAATTAAAGCAAGCAAAGTTTCAACAAATTCTGATTTCAATGAATTTTTAAAACTTCAAGCAAATGCACTTTTAAAAGCAGACCCAATGTTAGACGCTTATGCTGATAAAAAATGGGCTGAACTTCAAGATACACCTTTAGAATTTACAATAACAAGAGAAAATTACCACGATGAAATGACAGAAACTGTTGTTGAAAATTCTGAATTAAAGGCCCTTTTAGATAAATTCAATATAACCCCAATTTCAAAAGATGCGCTTGGGGGCAGAGTCGGCATTGTAAATAAAAAAGGAACGGAAGCATTACTTGAAATTAAAAATTACCTTCCTAAATTAGCTTCAATTATGCCATTTAACAATGAATACGAGCAAAATATAAACCCAAATGGTTCAGGCGAAACAAAACAAACCATGGTAGATGTGGATTTAGTTGCTATAACAGGGGATGTCGGCGAATTTAGAGGGGGAATAACTTTAGCAGAAAATCTTCCAAATAATGATAAATTGTCTTTAACCATAGGTGGCGGCAGAAGAAACGTTTACCACAGGCAAATTAGAGTGGCAGACCCGATTAAACTTCAAAAAAGGCTGGATAACGTTTTAGATAAATCTCAACATCAATTTTACTTAGATGAAGCAGACCATTGGTTTACAATTGGCCATGAAAATGCCCATTCATTAGGGCCAAATAAGGGTACTGAAAATCTTGGAAAATATACAAGTATAATTGAAGAAAATAAAGCAGATATGGCATCTTTGGCATTTGTAGATGACCTTTATAAAATGGGCTATTACAAAGAAGAGCAAAGAGTTCAAATTATTGTAACATTTGTCTGTGATTGCTTCTTAAAATCAAAACCAACCCTATCTCAAGCCCACAGGGTTAGAACCGTTATGCAAAATTATTTTCTTTTTAAAGAAGGCGCATACAATTTAACACCTGATAATAAAATTCACGTTAATATTGAAAAAGTGGTTCCTGCCGCTTATAAAATGCTTGAAAAAATTATAAAAGTTCAAATGCAAGGAAGTTACAGTGAAGCTGAAAAATACGTTCAAGAAAACTTCATTTGGACAGATGAAATGGAAATTATTGCAAACAAATTAAAAGAAGTAAACAAAACTTTAAATGGCAGGGTAATTTCAACACTTGCCGAGAAATTGTTAGCAGAATAAATAAAAATTTTATACACTTCCTTTTGTAACACACTACTTCACAGTAGGAAAAAAAGAAAAGGAGGATGTATGAAACATTTAGTGGAGCCCATTAGAAACAAAGAAGAGGTAAAAGCTGTTGAAAACTACCTCAAACGCCACAAAGAAGGCAAGAGAAACAGGCTTATTTATGCAATTGGCATAAATACGGGCCTTAGGGTTTCCGATATTTTGGGGCTTAATATTTCAGATGTTATCGGCAAAACCCATATCGATATCGTTGAAAAAAAGACAGGAAAAAAGAAAAAGTTCCCCCTAAACAGCAAATTAATTCTTCTTGTTAAAGATTACCTTCAAGATTTTTATGAAACAGGCCCCTTATTTTTAGGTAAACAACATAAAAGGCTTGACAGGTCGCAAGTATATAGGTTCATAAACAGGGCTTGTAAAAACCTTGGAATTGAAGCAAACGTTGGCACCCACACAATGCGAAAAACATTCGGGTATCATCATTACAAACAATATAAAGATGTTGTTATTTTGCAAAAAATTTTTAATCATTCATCTCAATCAATTACTTTAAGATATATTGGAATTGAACAAGATGATATTGATATGAGCTATCAAAATTTTGAACTATAAAAAGTTTAAAATCGGGGTTTATTTTAAGCCCCGATTTTTTTTGCAATAAAAAAGCTCTTTTTTTAAAGAGCTTAAATTTTTTTTGTCCTCTTTTGGTATTGGTGGTAACGTAGTGGTAAACTTTGTTTTCTCTCTTTTTTTAATTTCTCTCTTGTACTTATATAAAGTTTATTATCTAAAAAATATTGCTTTTTTATATACTTATTACTTAATAAAACTTAACAATTTACACTTTTTATTGAAATGTGTAATAAAAATTAATTTTAAAATGGCTAAAATAAAGACATTTCAGGCTTTTTATAATTTCTCCCCTTAATTTTATTGAAAGCAGCTCTAAAATAGGCTATACTAAAACTAGCTGTGGTATTTGCGGATTAATCCTTTTTTCGGATAGTTTCAATGATAAAAAAATATATAAACATAAATTCTAAAAGTTTTGCCTTTTCTTTGATTGAAATATTAATGTCTATTCTTATTGTTTCATTAATATTTGTAGCAATGGCGCCCGTTTTTACAAAAAGAATACTTCCTCAAAAAAATAACGGCGTTGTTTATACGTTTAAAGGAAACACAAACCTGACTTATCCAAACAGCTGCCTTATTGCAGGTGTTGATTTTGAAGACGGTAATTTTGATGAAACTTATTCTGCTTCGCAAAATTGCAGCGAGTATAAATTTACCGTTCCAAACGATGTTACAAGAATAAACCTTACCCTTGTTGCGGGCGGCGGCGGCGGGGGCGGCGCTGCAGGCGGTTTTGAACAGGAAACAACAATTTCTACAGGTTCATCGGAAACAGCCTATACAAGCAATATAAATCCCGATATCGTAAAAGAAGTTAAGCTTTCATATCTTTCTGCAAGCGGAAAAGATGGCGATGAAGCCTATGTTAAAGGAAACACTTCAAACGATTTTTGCGAATCTATTTCATCAGGCGTTAAATCAACATATTGTGGCGGCAAAGGCGGAGATTCTTCCCCTGCAATTTATGATTTTCAAATTCCAAAAGAATATATTAAAGGTCTGAATTTTGTAAATAATTTATCCACGGCAAGCCCCGTTGCAGGCTCATATACTGTTTCAAACGAAGGCAACAATGCAAAGTTTGAAATTTCTTGGGGAGATTTTGACCAAAACAAAACTCTTTCATACGGAATAAACAATAAAGCTTCAGGGTATGAAATTTTTTGTTCATTGGCAAATGTAAGCTATCTTTCGGATAATGCCGCTTTTTCAAATATTTGCCAAATTCCGACCAACAGCATAATGGAATCATACAAAGGCACATACGGCACATTTGCTTCAAATGGCGACAATACAAATGTTAACGTAAATACAATTTATAAAGGCGGCCTTGGCGGTAAAAACCTTCTTTCTATGGGCTATTACGGTGCAGGCGGCCAAGGGCAGGGTTTTCAAATTACAAGGTGCCCGCAAGCTTCAAGTTACGGTCAATCCTGCAAAATAAATGAAGCAAGTTATACAAAATTAGATTTGGATAATGATGACGGCACAATAAATGAAATACGAAAAGGCAAAATAGGAAACGCTGCAGCAATTATTAAAACGGAACGCCCGGGCGGCACAGGCGGTGGCGGCGCTGCAGGCACAGTTGTCAGAATAATAAATATGAGTGTAGTGCCAAATGCAACATATACAATTGTGGTAGGTTCAGGCGGCCAAGGCGGCCAAGCAGGCAGCAGCTCAATTGCTCCCACAAACGGTAAAAACGGCACGGGCGGCACAACAAGCGCAATTTATGATGAAAACGGCAGTTTAATTTATATGGTAAATGGCGGCACAGGGGGTGAAGGCGGCAAAATTTGGAATTCCGCTTCAGGCGCTTATTCAGGTGAAAACGGCCAGTCGGGAAGAAATTACCAAATGCTGATAACCGCAAACGCCAACCTTTTAACAACTATTGCAATGGATGAAGATTACCTATCTTCGCTTGCAACAATTCAAACAAACCCCGATTTTAAAGATGAAAACGGCGGCGATATTTCAAATTTAGTCGCAAGAAGGTTAACTTATAGAAAATTACAAGAAGAACCTTATTTGGAATTAAACAAAAGAAAAAATGAAAATGAAGATTTTACAAACAATGTGGCTAATAAATCGGGCGGTTTTTCAGGCTTTGATAAAACAAATGTAGAGCTTTCAAACAATCAATATGACGGCCTATACTACAGAGGCCTTATAGATAATCAAGGTGCATACATTGGCGGCCTTGGCGGCTTTTCGGGGCTTGCTAACAAAGCAGGCTGCGGCGGCTATTTTATGGGCAATTTTGACGGAAGACAAAATGCTCAAGGAACCTTGCCAAATGATGACACAACAAGAAAAAACAATATAAACACATTTTCATATAATAATGTTTCATACAACGTTTCAGATTTTTATGAAAATTGTTCAACGAATTCTCCAAACGGCCAATCGGCAGAATTTATTCCCCCAA
>ULUL01057470.1_pt1 | contig 24406 bp, 31 predicted proteins | sample 1958481 | NCBI WGS metagenome assembly ULUL01 (sample SAMEA4835759, study PRJEB28245) | human gut metagenome | biome: gut microbiome; material: fecal sample | place: Denmark | collected 2008 | reverse complement strand
GGGGGGGGGGGGCTTAATGAGACGTTTCCTCCAGAAACTACGAGTTTAGAATTTAATGGGATAATCTTCCGGGACTTGCCAGTTGTTACAATAGAGTATCATTGTACAATAAGCATCTGGATACATGCCGCTAGTATTGTCTCCAAGCTCTGTGCATCTTTTATAAAAATTTAATTTAGACTTTTCTACAGCTTCACAACTCCAATTCTGCCAATTATCTGGAAATACCGAAACCGCAGCTTTTTTATCTTTTAAACTGATTGCCATTGTAAAAGTATCACGTCCCATAATGAGTTTCTTCTTTTTTGAGCTTGAAGAAAGAACTATTTTAAAAAAACCGAAATGATTTGCATAACGGTCTACACTAAACGCGAGCACCGTACCGTCAGCCAGGTACAAATATTTCTCATTACTTCTGCCTATCAGATATCCCACACTCTCTCCTGCTGCGGTATACTCATAATATGGATTTATAGTCCATTGAGCTGTTTTAGTAACTTGTAAATATGGAGCAAAGTACTTATTAAAAAACTCAAGATATTTACGGCCATCATGTTGGTAAGACTCCCAATCCCAATATATAGCAGGGCCATTATCGGCTTCCGAGCGTAAAACGACTTGGTTTAACAATGAAAAAACCTTTTTTAATTCATTTTCAGCAACAGTTTTTTTATAATTTTGGATTAAGGAAGGAAGCGATAGTGCCGCGACCACACCGATTATGCCTAAAGTAATTAACACCTCTGCTAAAGTAAAAGAATTTTTACCTTTAAGCGGTATGAACCCACGAGCCCCCCCCCCCAACGATTGTCGTCTATTCATGCTTTTACCTCCTTTTTAAACTTTTTAACTACTATCATTATACCATATTTTTATTTTTATGCAAGTCTGATTTTATGATATAATATGATTATGACATTTATTGATAACTATTTTGAAATTTTAAACATTGTTAGAAGTGAAATTAATAAAACAAACAGCGAAATCCTTTCCGCTATCAACCTTTCACCTGAATTTGACCCGGCTTTAAAAACTTTTTTATCAACAAACCCCAAGCGTATCCGCCCGCTAATATCGTACTTGTACACCAGAGCTTGCGGCAAAAATATTGATGACAGACAGCTTTCATTCCAGTCTGCAATCGAAATTATACACAATGCATCCTTAATTCATGACGATGTCGTTGACGAAAGCGACAGCCGCAGAGGTAATTTGTCTTTAAATAAACAGTTTAATAACAAACTTGCCATACTTTGCGGAGATTATCTTTTGTCCATTGCACTTGAAAAATTGAACAATCTAAATCAGCCTGAAATTATTGATATGTGCGCAGATACGCTAAAAAACATGTGCATAGGCGAAGTTAATCAGTATTACAGCAAATTCAAAATCACAAGTATTGAAAACTACCTCGAAAAAACCGCGCAAAAAACCGCAAAACTATTTCAAACTGCCGTTCTTGGCTCGGTAATTTTAGCAGGCATTGAAGACAGAAAATCAGCTTATGATTTTTCGCTAAACTTCGGCATTGCTTTTCAAATACGGGATGATTTATTGAACATTACAGCAAAAAACGATTTAAAACCTTTGCAAAGCGACATTCAAAACGGAATATACAACGCACCTGTGATTTTGGGCGGAGGAATTTCTAACCTCCATGATGGGATTGAAAAAACAAAAGTTTTGTTGAATAATTATATAGATAAAGCACAAAATGCTTTAAGCAATTTAGAAGAGAACGAATACAAACAAGCTCTAGTCAAGCTTTTGGAACTTTTTAGATATGAATAAAATCAAAGAAATTTTTAACCCAATAAAAGAAAAATACACTTCAATTAACCCTGTTACAAGAGAAATTATAGAAACCATAATTTTTGTGCTTGTAATGGTCATAATCATAAGGTATTTTGTAGGTGAAATCCGCTGGATACCTTCAGCATCAATGAGACCGACCTTAAAAGAAGGCGACAGAATTGTTGTAGAAAGAGTTTCGAGGTTTTATTCAACCCCAAAACGCGGCGATATAATGGTTTTTTACCCTCCGTTTGAAAAGCTTCACAACACTCCTTGGAAAGTATTTGCAAGACTTACAGGCTTTTTCTGCAAAGATATAGCATACATAAAACGCGTTATCGGCATGCCAGGAGACAAAGTCGAAATAAAATCAGACAAAGACGGACGGTACACCGTATTTATCAACGATAAACCTCTATCAGAACCTTACGTCCCAGATCCGTATGATTATCCTCCTTGCAGTGAAGCAATGTTTTGCGGGCCTTTCATAATCCCGCAAGGCCAATACTTTATGCTAGGCGACAACCGCGGCAATTCACAAGATGGCAGATACTGGGGGCTGCTCAAGGAAGATAGATTTATAGGTAAAGCAGTCGTTGTATTTTGGCCTCTTAACCGTGTCAAAAAATTAAGATAGCAAATGATAATACTTCATATAATCAGCCATTATCATTGAGCTTGTCGCATTAGCCATGTTCGCCTTAACAGTCTGTTCGCTGTCTGTTTTGGTCAAACCCTCAACTTGCTGCGTCTCTTTATTGTTTTGTTCGGCAGCCCTAGCTTCTTGCGCCTGACGCATAAGTTCTTCAACCGCATTTTCAATTTCTCTAGCTTTAGCTGCATCGCCGCTGTAAGAACCAGTGGACTGCACTCCTGCAAGTTCAAGTGTCTCCAAGGCTTGCGCCCATTCATTGTAATTCGGAATCTGCATGCCTTGCGATGCTGCGTCTGCTTTTAATCTTTCAAGTTCCTCAATGCTGTTTATCTTTTCGGGCATAATTAAAACTCTCCTTAATTATATTAAGTTTATTATTCCCAGTGAATTTCAACAAAAAGCGTTTTTGTAAAAAAACTTAATAAAAACATCTTGTTTAATTAAAAATGCACACATTAAAAATATTAAGAAAAATTTACATAAAACGCTAAAAGTTGCATTTTTAGCGTTTTTTAAACATGCAAGCAAATATTGATTGTGTGGCGTAATTAGAAAAACAATCAACACAAACACTTAAAATTGCCTCCTCAAAATGCGCAAAATTACTTGCAATGAAATATTTTGCAAGTATGATATTTATATAAGTTTAAAATGACTTATTGTGCGACCAGCCGAAAATGAGGAATTTATGTCAAAAGACGTCATAGAAATTGAAGGTACAATAATTGAATCAATGCCAAATGCAATGTTTCGCGTAAAACTCGAAAATGACCACGAAATCCTTGCTCATATCTCAGGTAAAATCAGAAAAAATTTCATCAGAATTTTGCCTGGTGATAAAGTTAAAGTCGAAATGACTCCATACGACTTGACTCGCGGCAGAATAACTTTCAGATTAAAGTAACAAAGTAGCAAAACATAAAGGAAAAGAAAAATGAAAACAAGAAGCTCAGTAAAACCTATGTGCGACAAATGCAAAGTTATAAAAAGAAAAGGCCGCGTTGCGGTTATTTGCGAAAACCCTAAGCACAAACAAAGACAGGGTTAATTTAAGATAAGAATTTTTAAATAAATTAAAGGAGACAAAATAAATGGCAAGATTAGCAGGGGTAGACTTACCTCGAAACAAAAGAATGATAGTAGCATTGACCTACATCTACGGAATAGGTCCTAAAAGAAGTGAAAAAATCTTAGCTGCTACCGGAATCTCTCCGGATTTAAGAACTGATAATTTAACAGATGAAGATATTAAATTGTTAAGAAATGAACTTTCAAATTACCACATCGAAGGTGATTTGAGACGTGAAGTAACAATGAATATCAAACGTCTTCAAGAAATCGGCTCTTACAGAGGAATGAGACACAAAAGAAACCTTCCTGTCCGCGGACAAAGAACTAAAACCAACGCTAGAACCCGCCGCGGCAAAAAAGGCTTAGCTATTACTAAAAAGAAAACAGCTTAAGTAAATTAATATAAATAAGGTTAAAATTACTAAAAATAAAGGAAATAAAAATGGCAAGACCAGTAAAAGCAAAGAAAAAAGAAAAGAAAAATGTATTGCAAGGGGTTGTTCACATTCAATCAACCTTTAATAATACAATCGTAACTTCTACAGATACACAAGGTAATGCTATTGCTTGGGCAACAGCAGGCGCTACAGGCTTCAAAGGCGCAAGAAAGGGCACTCCTTTTGCAGCTCAGTCAGCAGCCGAACTTGTAGCTAAAAAATCAATCGACCAAGGTATGAAAAAAGTTGAAGTACACATCAAAGGACCAGGCTCAGGCAGAGAAACAGCTATCAGAGCTATCCAAGCAGCAGGACTTGAAATTACATTGATTAAAGATGTAACTCCTATCCCGCACAACGGCTGCCGTCCTCCGAAAAAACGCCGTGTATAATTTAATAACACGGGAAAAGTCAAAGTAACTAAAGGCAGGGGCTTACAAGTCCTTAAGATAAGTAAACCATAGATGCCCTGCCGCAATTAAAGGAGAAATCAAAAAATGTCTAGATATACCGGACCAAATAACAAATTATTCAGAAATAAAAAAGTTAAAGATTTGTCAAATAGAAAATTAACTTCATCTATGAGACAAAGTGCATCAGGACAACACGGTGCAGCAAGAAAAAAACCTTCTGAATACGCAATCCATTTAAGCGAAAAACAAAAAATCAGATTTACATATTTAGTAAGCGAAAAACAATTTGCTAAATATTACATCGAAGCAGCAAGAAGAAGCGGAGTAACAGGTACTATCCTTTTACAACTTCTTGAATCAAGATTAGATAATGTCCTTTTCCGCGCAGGTTTGGGTATTACCCGCAAGCAGACAAGACAAATCGTAAACCACGGTCATGTTCTTGTTAACGATAGAAAAGTTGATATTCCATCATACTTAGTTAAACCAGGTGATGTTATAACCATCAAATCAAAAAGCTCAGCATTCTTAAAATCAGTTACTGAAATGATTGATTTGGCTTGTGCACCAGCTTGGATGACTATAGACAAAGATGCTTTGAAAATAACTTTCGATAGAATTCCTGAAAGAGAAGAATTAGATCCTGAAATTAAAGAACAACTCGTAATTGAATACTATTCTAAATAAAATATAGAAAAGTAAGATAACCAAAGTTGTCAAACGGAGAAATCCACAAATAGTTAATTGTAAACTAGGAGATTAAAAAATGGAATTAAAAATTAAATGTGTTAATACAACAACAAGTTCAGACGGTTCACAATACGGAAAATTCGTAATAGAACCGCTTGAAAAAGGCTTTGGAACAACAATCGGTAACTCTTTAAGACGTGTATTACTTTCAAGCTTGGAAGGTACAGCCGTAACAAGTGCCAGAATTGAAGGTATCACACACGAATACACAGCAATTCCTGGTGTATTAGAAGATGTTATTGATGTAATGCTAAACCTTAAAGGTCTTGTTGTAAAAACAGATTCGAAAGAAGCTCAGCATTTAAGAATTGATATAGATAAACCAGGCCCTGTACTTGCAAGTGATATCCAATTGCCAGCAGGTGTAAAAGTAGTTAACCCTGACTGGTTGATTTGTACAGTAGCAGACGGCGGCAGCTTCCACGCTGACGTAATCGTTGAAACAGGCAAAGGTTACATTGCAAATGATGTACCAAGAGATTCTAAAGGGATTTCAATTGACGTATTGCCGATAGATGCAACATTTATGCCTATCAAACGCGTTAGCTACAATGTAGAAAACACTCGTGTCGGCGATTCAATTGATTTCGACAAATTAACTCTTGAAATCTGGTCAAATGGTTCAATTGAAGTAACAACAGCATTAAGCCAAGCTTCAAACCTTCTTATCGACCACTTTATGCAAATTTCTGCAATCACTGGCCAGCCGGTAATTTCACCGATTGCAAGTGTTGAAGAAACTTCAGATGATGAAGGTAACGTTCCTTCAATGACTATTGAAGAACTTGAACTTTCAGTACGTGCTTACAACTGCCTGAAACGTGCAAGCATCAATTCAATGTCTGAATTGTTGAAAAAATCAGAACATGATCTTTTAAATATTAAAAACTTTGGTAAAAAATCTTCAGACGAAGTTATCGAAAGATTGCACCACTTCGGCTTGGATTTAGCGCCAAACCCTGAAATCGAAGAAGAAATCGGTTAGAAATAATAAAAATAAGAATAAAGGAAAGTAACAATGAGACACCAAACTAAAAAACATACGCTAGGTAAAGCGCAAGACCAAAGAAAAGCCTTGCTGCGCGCATTAGCAACCGAACTTTTTATGCATGGTGAAATCAAAACAACTATGGCTCGCGCAAAAGCATTGAAACCATACGCTGAAGAGATTATAACACTTGCTAAAAGAGGCGATTTGCACGCACGCCGCCAAGCTGCTAAATATATTTATGACAGAGAAACAGGTAAATATATTGATTTAGCAACAGGCGAACTTTTCGAAAAAGTAGCAGAGGATAAAAAATTAGCATCTGAAACTGTTTTGAGAAAACTTTTCGTAATCATCGGAAAACAATATTCTAACCGCCAAGGCGGATATACAAGAATATTCAGACTTCCGCCAAGACGCGGCGACGCTTCAGAAATGGCTCTAATCCAATTGGTATAGACCATTGAAACGTTACGCTTTTAAAATCCAGTATGTCGGGAAAAATTACCAAGGAAGCCAAGTCCAATTTCAAAACGGCAACCACTCAGCTTTCCCGACAATACAAGGAGAAGTAGAAAAAGCAATTTGTACATTCTTATTCGGTAACCCCGAAAATAATAACAGGCAGGTTCGAACAATCTTTTCCGGAAGAACTGACAAAGGAGTCAATTCATTAGGTCAAACAGCCCACTTTGATACAGACAAAACGATTGTTGCTTCATCGTTTGTCTACGGAGTAAACGCTATTTTACCAAACGACATCTCTATCAGTGATTTTCAAGAAGTAGAAAAGACTTTTCACGCCCAAAAGTCAGCCACCAAACGCCATTATAGGTATGAATTTATTAACCGTTCTTATAAAAACGCGTTTGACGGTAATTTAATGCGCGTCAAATTCCCTATTTCAGTAGAAAGAATGCAGCAAGCATTAAATTATATTACAGGCGAACACGACTTTTCCAGCTTTAAAAGTTCCGGCACGCTTAACCCGAGCAAAGTTTGTTTTATATACCGCGCCGAATGCCAAAAAATCGGTGATAAAGTAATTATTGATATTGAAGGAAACAGATTTCTATATAATATGGTAAGAGCAATCATCGGAACGCTTCTGGATATAGAAGGCCACAATCTAGCGCCAAAACATATGCAAGAAGTTTTAGCGGCAAAAGATCGGACTAAAGCCGGTCAAAACGTAAGCCCATACGGGTTAACACTAATTGAAGTAACATATAACTAAAATAAAGTAAAACGGAGACAAAGCATGAAAACATATTCAGCAAAACCTCTAGAAGTAGAAAGAAAATGGTATCTGATCGACGCCGAAGGTGAAACTCTCGGCAGATTAGCTGTCAGAATTGCTAATATTTTAAGAGGCAAACACAAACCTGAATACACTCCTCACGTTGATACAGGCGACTTTGTAGTCGTAATCAACGCTGAAAAAGTTGTTGTAACAGGTAAAAAAGAAACAGACAAAATTTATCTTCACCACACCGGATATCCGGGCGGTTTAAAAAGCGCAAGCTTTAAAGAATTGATGGAAAAAGACGGCAGACTTGCTTTGGAAAAAGCAGTAAAAGGTATGCTTCCACACAATACTTTAGGCGCGCAACAGTTAACAAAATTAAAAATCTACACAGGCAGCGAACATCCGCATGCTGCACAAAAACCGATTAAACTCGAAAAGGAGGCTAAATAACTATGGCTGATAAAGAAATTATGGCAACAGGCAGAAGAAAAACCTCTATCGCAGTTGTAAAACTCGTAAAAGGCAAAGGCCGTATTTTTGTTAACGGTAAAAAACTTAAAGATTACATCGGCAACAGACCTGCAATCGAAATGTTGGTTTACAGACCGTTAGTATTAACAGATAACCAAGAAAAATTTGATGTAAGAGTAAAAGCAGTAGGCGGCGGTGTTGTAGCACAATGCGGCGCTATTCGCCACGGTATTTCAAGAGCTCTTGTAAAATCAAACGAAGAATACAAAAACGTACTTCGCCTTGAAGGTCTTTTAACACGCGATCCGCGCGTTAAAGAACGTAAAAAATACGGTAGAAAAAGAGCAAGAAAACGCTTCCAATTCTCAAAACGTTAGAAAACAGTGCAAATTTGCACATTTCAAATACAAAACAAAAAAGCCGGAAACAACGCCGGTTTTTTTGTTTTTTATCTGACTTTGTAAGGATAATCATCGGGAATTTTCCAGCCATTCTGCTGAATTACAGCGGTGCAATACATACGACTATCCGTACCAGGGGCATTCTGAATACCATAACAATAATCTTTTATCGTCCGTACCTCGTCTGCCATATCTTCCCATTTTAAACTTGCATCCAACCAGTAATATGGTTCAACCCCTTTGTTATATAAATGCGGATTGGTTTTATCATCAGGCTTGAAGTTAAATGAAAAAACACAATAACCTCTTGCCTCACGACAGCCTTGAGGCAAAGTAGGATGATAAGCATAGTCAGTAGGATAATTGGGGTCTAAACGGAACATTCCACCATCCGGGAAATAAATATCTAAAGTCATTTCACTTGATTCGACTTTTAAAATCTTTAAATACGGCCTTAAGTATTTGTTAAACCATTTTTCTTTCGGAGTTTTGCCTTGAACTTCCTTGCCGTACTTGTCATACATAGGTTCTGCGTAATCATTGTACCAATCTTTTTTATCACCGTAATCAAGCTCAGCCATTTTTACGGCCTGGTTTATGCTTGAATAGAATTTCATTAGGCGCGTTTCTACTACTTGTTTTCTATGATGCTGCACAAGTGTTGGAAGTGTCAGGGCCGCGACAATACCAATTATGCCGAGGGTTATCAAAACTTCTGCTAAAGTAAATGAATTTTTTCCTTTAAGCGGTAAAATCCCGCGAGCCCCCCCCCCCCAAGGATTGTTGATTATTCATGGTTTTCAACTCCTTTCATGTTTCATTTCCATTATAAACTATCTGTATAAAATTTTCAATACTCAATTATTAACAAATGTAACAAAAATATACTTTGCTGAAATCTGTCTTTTTTAAAATACTTTATATAGTTAAGAGAGCAATATAAAATAAGGAGAGAAGATTATGACTTTTTTAGCAATTGATTCACAAAAGAGCCTATTTACTTTGCAAAAAAGCCAGTTACAATTTGAGCAGACCCTGGTAATGAACCAAGCAAACTGGTTAACAAAAGAAATGGGCTATCGCGCCGAAGAACTCGGTGAAGATGGTGATATAGATAAAGACCCTTATTATATTTCACTTCAGAAACAGGAAGAATATTTGACTACACGTCAAAATGCATTAGACACACAGATTTCGCTTCTGGATAATGAAATTTCATCAATGAAGACGATGGTTCAAAACAATATCAAATCATCTTGCAGTTTAAACCTTATTGGTGGTTAATAACTGATTGTTTTTCCAAAAGCTCGACCGTATTCGACATAAGCATTGCTATTGTCATCGGTCCGACTCCGCCCGGAACAGGCGAGATATATGACGCAACTTCTGCGGCTTCAGCAAAGTTGACATCCCCGCGGGTTTTGCCGGTTTCGTCCTTAAAAATCCCGACATCAACCACGACACATCCGGGTTTTAACATAGATTTTTCTATAATTTTTCCCCCTACAGCAGAGATAACAATATCTGCTGTTTTTATTATTTCGGAAATGTTTTTGGTATGGCTGTGGCAGCATGTAACTGTGGCATTAGCACGCAAAAGCATTTGTACCATTGGTTTTCCGACAATAATAGAGCGTCCGATTACAACAGCGTGTTTGCCTTCGACGTTAATACCGTATTCCTTCAAAAGCAGCATAATTCCGCGCGGAGTGCACGGGTAAACGTAAGGCTCCTGCCCGGAAAGCAATTTTCCGAAATTTTCCGGTGTAAACCCGTCAACATCTTTTTGCGGCGAAATCGCGTTTATTATGCTAAACTTATTAATATGTTTTGGAAGCGGCAGTTGAACAAGTATTGCAGTTACTTCAGAATCTTTATTTAACTCATTAATTTTATCAAGAAGAATTTTTTCAGAAACATCAGACGGATAATTAAGAACAACAGAATTAATCCCGATTTTTTCAGCCGTTTTTTTCTTGTTGTTTACATAAATCTTGCTTGCCTCGTCGTCGCCAGCAAGAATTACCACAAGCGTCGGCTTCTTGTCAAAACTTTCAAGCTTTGTTTTTAATCTCTCTAAAACTCTGTCTCTTAACTGTTTTCCATTTAGAATTACTGACATTTTACCTCTTTTTTCGTTAGTCCTTAATTTGCGGCAAATTCAGCCTGAAATAAAACTGTTTGATAGCGTCAATTACAATCTTAGATTCGCGTGTAATCGAATTTTCAACCAACTTTTCATCAAACGGGATTGTACCAAGGACATCAAGATCGTACTTCTTCAAAAGACCTGAAATCGCAGCCATTTGCCTATTTTCCACCCTATTGATTACAACACCGATTTGACCTCCGGCCGCGTATTTTGAACTAAACTCTTCAATACGTTTTGCCAAATGAGCGCTTTCATCAGTAGGATTAGCAACTATTATAGTGGTGTCAATGTCCGTATCAACAAGCTGGTTAAGGTATTTAAGATCAAATTCGCAATCAAAAATTACAATATCATACCTGTCAAGGAGCTTTAAAACAGCGTCGTTAATTTGGTTGGTAATAGGGCAGCGGCAGTCTTTCGAGCCCACAAACCACGAAACAATTATATCAACATTATCGCAAACCGGAACAAGAATATCTTCCATCGCCCATTCAATATACTCCTGTTTAGTCATATTCTCAGGAATTCCAGTTTTATATTCATGTTTGCCGCTTCGGATACCGTAAATCGTATTTCTTATATCAAGTCCGAAACTGTGTCCGAGTTCACTTGCCAGGTCGTTGTCAAAAAGCAGGATTGATTTTTCCGGAAAAAGTTCCTGAAAAATTCTCAAAAAAGCTTTTGTAATAGTGGTTTTACCGCTTCCGCTCTTACCTGTAACAGCAAGTTTAATTGTCAAATTTGTACCTCTCTTTTAACTGAACTGATAATTGTTTTGTCAAATCCATTGCCTTTTCAGCCATTTCGACGCTCAAGCCGCCGGCTCCGCAAGACGGTGTTATAACTGAATTTTCTATAATTAGTTTCTCATCAACACCCTTTTTAGTCAAATATTTTACAGCCATGTCGAATTTTTCTTTCAAAAGTTCAATGCTTGCGGCCTCAAGTGCTTTTTTATCAAGCGTCGGAACAATTCCCCACGCGATTTTTCCACCATTAAGAAGAAATTTTTCCACATCATCTTTGAATACACTCAAATTTTGCGCAAATGAATACGCATCAAGATTAATTATGTCAACGCCTGACTTCAAAGGAACACTCCAATCACACTTACCGCAGCAATGCACAGCGCTCATAGCACCATTTGCACGGATTGTATCAGAAACCTCTTTAAGCATTTCCACAACATCGTTTTGAGTAATCGTCATGTATGCAGAAGTTCCAAGCTGAGAAATTGACGGTTCATCAATAAAAATTACCGGCACGGTTTTCGGATTTGCATTTTTGATTTCTTTAATCTGCCAAAGAGCCTTGAGCGTCAAAGTTTTTACTATGATTTCCCTCAATGTATCATCATAAATCGCGTAATTACCATCGTTTGTGCAAAGCGAAGCGGACAGTGTAAAAGGTCCCACAATTTGACCTTTTGCAAACTTTGGCTTAACTTGCTCTACAAGTTTTATAAACTCGCCGAATGCACAGGATGCATGAATTGCATATTTTTTGAGGTTAGGGCAATTAATGTCAGCCAAAATAGCCTCGTAATCCGTATAAAATTCTTCCAAATTCTCAAAAAACTCTTCAGCTTCTGAATCTAAAAAGATTTTGTCAGAATTACAAAAAAGCGAGGGCATATTTTCCAAAAATTGAAAAATCATGTCCTCGTTTTTGCTAATTTTTGCTAACTGTGGCCAAAAAGGTATATTAAAAAAATCCTTTTTGACAAGCGCCATTGCATCGTTAAGATTGTTATGAGGCAGAGAGCCGATAGCCATACATTCAAGTGTCAACTCTCTTTGCAATTGGCTACTCCTCAGTTGAAGTTTCTTCTTCTTCAACAACTGATTCTTTAACAACTTCAGAAGCGCTAACTTTAACAGGAACTTCGCATTTAACTTTTGAAGTCAATTTAATAAGCATAGTATACTCACCGATTTTGTTGATAGGAGCGTTAAGCGTAACTGTTTTTCTATCAACTTCTATACCTGATTTTGCTTGAAGTTCTTCAGTTAATTTTTTAGTAGTAATAGTACCGAATAATTTACCTGATTCACCGGCTTTTGCTGATAATTCAAGGGTACCGAATTCTTCAAGTTTTTTAGATTTTTCCAAAGCTTCGTTGTGAAGCTTTTCTTGTTTAGCTTTAATTCTAGCTAAATTTTGTTCTCTATTTTTCAAAGCACCTTCAGTAGCGCATTCAGCTACGTCTTGCGGAAGCAGGAAGTTTCTTGCATAACCGTCTTTAACATTAACGATATCACCTGCTTCGCCGAGGTTTTGAACATCTTTTTTCAATATAACTTGCATTTTAAATTCTCCTTTGTGCATTTACATTTCACTAGTAAAAATATGCTACAACAAACAAACCCGATTGTCGAGAGTTTTTTATCAATTGTTAAGATTAGGCAATGATTTCGTCTTGTCCGTAATTTTACTTACACAGAATTACGGACTTGCGGATCGATGAAAAATAGTAAACAATTAAAAAAGTAATTCAAATCAGAAAGGAAAGAATATGTCAATCAAAGATTTTTTTAACAAAGTTTCAAACTCAGACAAGATTTATTACGCAGAAGAAATAGGTAATATGAGCCCGAAAGATTTCAGACAAAATGAACCTGCTATCAATTACCAAATGAACAACCTCGGCATACCGCGAGAACACGAACTTGCAAACTCTGATGAAGTTTATGTTAAATCTTACACCCGCGATGACGGAACAAAAGTCAGAGCGTATTATCGTTCACGGCCCGGACATGGGGTGATGCAAACAGCAGATGATACGCATAATCGGCTTTTCAAAGGCGGGGTTAATTACAATATATACCTTAACGAAAATAGAATGACTGATTACGAACAACTTCAATACAATCTCTATACCGGCAAAATCGGCGAGCAATTCCCAATTGCACACGACAATTTAATGAATGCGCTCCACGATTTTGAAAACGCAAAGAAAGATCCAAATGCAACAATAATTAACAACAGAGCGGAACTGAAGGATCCGAATATTAACTACGCAATGAGCCGCGCCCAAATCCCACAAAACTCAAAAGGCATAATCTACAACGCCAACTCAAACGCCTCAAAACAACTTGAAACTTCCCCGGCAATAAACGATTTTATAGCAAAAAACAAACAAACCCTTAAAGCCGGCACCATTGGTAATGATACAGTCGTACACTTCAAAACACCTCAAACACCTCAAGTTGGCTTCTTTGCTAATACCGACAACTATATTGGAATACAACATGCTACATTGGTAAATCCTCATATTGATAATAACGGTTATTTTAATACTATTATTTTAGATTATTATGATTTTACAAAACGTAAAGGTTTAAATCCCTTCAATATTCCAAACAATTGGGGCGCTGATCTACAAGACCGAGGCTTGCTTGACAATTACTTTAATATGTACTACATTCATAAAAAAGTAGAGTAAGAAGGATTTTTTATGAATAAGGATTTAAAAGGAATAATCTTATTTGCTGGATTATTCCTTTTTATTTGTTGGCTATATATTATATTATTAATCCCTGTACAGATTTTAGAATGTACACCTCTTTGTAGTCCTTTTGATGAAAAAGAAATTTGTTTATCATTAAAAATATATGTATTATTATTAACAAAACTATTTCAAGTTATAGGATTAACCTGTATAAGTTTTTACGGAATTCTTAAATCGCATAATCCTTTCATTGTAAAAATCTTTAACTCATGGGATGTGCCTTTAGCAATTCTTTTGATATTCTTTTTCATTGATATTTCTGTCAATCTTTTTGCTCAATTAATTGATAAACAATTTATATCAATTTTTATTCCAACATATAACATTTTTCTAGCCCTCTCCGGCAATTTCCTTGTGATTTATATTTTTTCAATCGGATACCAGTTTATAAAGCTTATCAAAGAGAAAATTCACCAATTAAAGCGCTGATCTACAAGACCGAGGCTTGCTTGACAATTACTTTAATATGTACTACATTCATAAAAAAGTAGAGTAAGAAGGATTTTTTATGAATAAGGATTTAAAAGGAATAATCTTATATGCTGGGTTATTCCTTTTTATTTGTTGGTTATTGCTGTTTCTATCAATATCTATTGAAATTCTTCAGCATACACCAATTTGTAATCCGGACTTTTATACTTGTGGAGTTTTGGGGGTCATAATGATTTTAACAACAAAACCTATACAAGTCATAGGATTAATTTGGATGAGTTTGTTTGGAATTTTAAAAACAAAAAATCCCTTTATAAAAAAAATTTTTAACACGTGGACAACACCTGCAATTATCCTCATTGGTTGTTTTTTGCTTGATACTTGCCTTTGTTTTCTACCCTTCTTTTCAAATTCTAAGGAAGAATACAACAGATACGTATCTCTTTCAGGTAATTTCTTTGTGATTTTTATTTTTTCGATCGGATACCAGTTTATAAAACTTATCAAAGAGAAAATTCACCAATTAAGGCGCTAATCTACAAGACCGAGGCTTGCTTGACGCTAGATGTTGGCCGTTTTGTGAAATGGTACAACTAAGTCAATTGTCGAGAGGTTTTTATCAATTGTTAAGATTAGGCAAAATCTGACAACTCGTATATTGGTCATGGATTTTGACATAATCTCCCCATATATTATCCGTATTATTTTTTATAACTTCAAAAATCGAACAAAAAACAGCAAAATCTCGAGACCTGTCTTGAGCTTGATTAACATAGCTATATGCAATTTCTACTAGATTTTTTAAAACCAATAATTTAGCTTCTAACTCTTTAAATTGTTTTTCCATAACTCTCCCTATATCAATTAAAGACTACAACATGTATATTTTAATCGATAGACAAAAATTGTCAATAGACTATAATAAAATACATAATGAAGAGTAAACTAAACAAAATATCAATTAAAGTTGGTATTAACATAAAAGTTTTAAGAATAAAGCGAAACCTTACTCAAGAAGAACTTGCTGAATATGCTAATGTCAGCCGCGCCGCAATTAGTGATATTGAACGCGGAAAGAGTTCACCATCTGTAGATACAGTTGGTTTAATTGCTGAAGCACTGAAAGTTGACCTTTACAAGCTATTTATCTTTGAAGATTAACCCTCTTCTTTATACGGGGATAAACTATTTTACCGCAGGGAAAAGGTATTTTGTGCCGTCATCACCCCGCCAGCGGATGTAACCCGTTTTGGGCCGACGATCCAGGTCTACTACTGAGACAAGCGCATAATTCCCGCGGATTACGTTTAGCTTTATGAATTCCGGATGGTTAAGTCTTGCTACAACCTGTGAATCGTCATCAGGGGCACTATGTAAGTCCAATTCTACTTTTGGCATCTCTTGCACAAGCTCGTACAGTCCGTATTTGCGGCCGTATGTGTTATAAAAATTCACCCACGTCAAGAATTTGTATGGATCATCCTTTTTGAACCAGCCGGATTTATTGTTTTTTCTGTCATAAATTACTTTAACCCAATCTTCTGTCTCATCTGATACTTCCATAAACGCAAGCGCTTTATTCGGAATAAAAACAGTGAAAACATCATTTACAGAAAGGGTTTCGGGCATAAGCGCCGTTTCTGTCCAACTTATTGTAATCTCAACTTTCGCGTTCTCGTCCGGCTCTTTATAAAGCATAATCAGCTTTGGCATTTGATAGACGCCGAACGTTGTCTTATATAACCCTGTACTGTATTTAGGCAAAACATCTTTTGCCGCAACAGGCAGCGCAAGCATCAGCAAAAATACAATTGTCAGGATTTTTTTTATCATAATTTACTCCCTGAATGAAATGTCAGCGTAAGTTTTTCTAAGCTTATCGCGGACTGAATTCATTTGTTTTTCAATAACTTCATCGGTCAAAGTTGCGCTTTCATCCTGCATTTTAATACGGAATGCTACGCTTTTGTATCCGTCAGCAATGTGCTCACCTTCATAAACATCAAAAACTTCACTGCCTTTGAAGATGTTCTGTTGTACAGCACCTTTAATTACCTTTTGAATATCGTCGAAAGTAACGTCCTGATTGATTACAAAGGCTAAGTCGCGGCGCACTTCCGGGAATTGCGCAATCTTTTTATATCTTGGAATTGTTTCCTTTACTGCCGCAATGATTTCATCAAGGTTAAGCTCAAAAATAAACGCGTCTTGATTTAATTTCATTTTGTCTTTCAAAATCGGATGAACTTGTCCAAAATATCCTATTACTGCCGGCTTTTTACCCATCAAAACTATTTTAGCACTTCTGTATGGATGAACGAGACTATCGCTTGCAATGCCTTCATAATCTGTGCAAGCCGCATATTTAATCCGTCTTTCCACGCCCAACTCACTGAAAAGCTGTTCAAGAATGCCTTTTAATGTATAAAAATCAGTTTGTTCTTTCACTTGCCATTTTGAATTTTCGACTTCACCTGTCAAAATACCTGCAAGAATAGTGCGTTCTTTCACTCCTGAATTCTTTTCATCAGCTTGATTTTCAATTAAATATATCTTGCCGATTTCGTATGCCCAGAATGTTTTTTGGCCATTGTCGTAGTTGTATTTCAAACAGTTTAAGACGCTTGCAGCCATTGACTGGCGGAGCATAGTGTAGTCTTCGCTGGCCGAATTTTGGACTTTAACGGCTTTTTCATCATCATATTCAATCATAAACCTGTCTAGTAGAGGTTTTCCGATTAAAGAACTTGTTTGAATTTCGTTTAAGCCCGCAGAAAGCATCAGGTTGTTAACTTTTTTCAAAACTTTTTCTTCCAGAGAAATAACCGGGGTTTGGTTTTTATTAGGAAGTGTCGGCGTAATCTTGTCATAGCCATTGATACGCGCAATTTCCTCAATTAAGTCGATTTCGCGTGTAACATCATACGCACGGAATGAAGGTACTAAAAACTTAGCAGCACTGTCATTTCCGCCAAGTTTTTGAAAACCCAGCTTTTCAAGAATTGAAATGCATTTTTCCGGAGCAATTTCACAGCCTAAAATCCTTTTTATTTGCGCATAACGCAATGTAATTTCAATAGGTTCAAGCTTATTTTTTCCGGCTTCGACAACGCCTTCAACCTTAGCATCCGCAAGTTCAACCATCAACTGAATTGCGCGCATTAAAGCAGGTTTAACAGCTTCAATGTCAACACCGCGCTCGAAACGAGCACAAGCTTCAGAACGATATCCTACACTGTGTGCTGATTTTCGGTTGCTTGCAGGGGTGAAGTATGCGGCTTCAAGGGCTATTGCTGTTGTGTTGTCATCAATTTCTGAGTTTTCACCGCCAAAAACGCCGGCCAGACAAACACCTTTTTCTTTGTCCGCAATCAAAACACTGTCATGTGTAAGCTTTCTTTCAACACTGTCAAGAGTAACTATTGTTTCGCCTTCTTTTGCGCGTCTTACGCATAGATACCCGTCAAGCTTGTTCAGGTCAAACGCATGAAAAGGCGTGCCGTATTCAAGCATAACGTAATTCGTAATATCTACAACGTTATTAATAGCGCGAACGCCTGAGGCAAGAAGCCTTTTTTGCATCCAATCCGGAGACGGCTTAATTTTGATATCTTTCAGAATACCGATTGAATAGTATTTGCAAACATCGTCGTCAATGATTTCGACCTTAAAATCGTTAGTTGATAAATCCTTTGTGCATTCGATTTTTGAAAACTTCATTGGTCTGTCAAAAATCGCGCTTAACTCACGAGCAACACCGATAACAGACATTTGATCACCGCGGTTGGCAGTCGGTGCAACGTCTAGGATGTAATCCTTTTCAAAACCGAGAACATCTTCAACATTTTCACCGATTTTAACGTTAGGGAAAATTCTGTTAAGTATTAAAATACCGTCTTCCTCCTGGTAACCGCGCTCAGAAACCCCAAGTTCATCAGCAGAACAAAGCATTCCTTGAGATTCAACACCGCGGATAACAGCAGGTGTTAAAGTAAACATTTCACCGGTTTTTCTGTCCAAAACCTGGCTTCCGACGCTTGCATACGGGACAATTTGACTTTCAGCAATGTTTTGGGCACCGCAAACAACGGTCTTTAAGCCGGCACCTGTATTTACAGTTACAAGGTGCAAATGATCTGAATTAGGATGATTATCAATCTTTTCAATTTTGACGGTTTTTATATTAGTAAATTTTGGTTTTAATTCTTCAACAGCCTCAACCTCCAAACCGCTCATCGTAAGCTCGTGCGCTATTTGTTCAACGTCTTTATCCGATAAATCAACTAACTCGTTTAACCAGTTTAATGATACTTGCATTTTCTGTAATTCCCTCTTTATTATATTAATATCTCTTATTAATAATAATATAACAAAGAAAAATGAAAGTAAAATACCATTTTAATAACTAACTTTAAACGGATAATCATCGGGGATCTTCCAGCCGTTGTGTTGAATGTATAATGTGCAGTATGCCTGATCAGATTTATTACAAGCCCTTACGCCTCCACCATCAGCATCAGAGCGCGGAGTTCCTTCTAAAATTCCATTCAATGTACCGTCCCAGTTGTATTTATACGGTTCAAAAGTTCTCACTCGACTTCCATTAATTGTTAACCAGGATGGACCGTATATAAAACTAAAAGAACACCTACCACTACCTGTACGCTCCCAGTATAGACCTTTTTCACAAGTCTTTGGATTATTAGATGTGTAAAATCGCCAATCGGATAAACTGGTTCCATGAGTATACCTGAATGAGCCGCCATCAGCCAGATAAAATATCGGGAATCCGGCATCATCATATTCCGTTTTGATTATTTTCATATATGGCGCAAGGTATTTGTTTACCCACTTTTCGCGGTCGGTTTTGCCTTTGACCGGGCGGCCTTTTATGTCGGTGTCAAGATCGTCGTACTTATCATACCAAAACTCTCTGTCGCCATAATCCACTTCTGCTAATGTTATCGCCTGGTTTATTGCGGAGTAGAATTTTGCTAAGCGCGTTTCGACAACTTTGTTTGCATGGTTTTGGATTAAGGTCGGAAGCGTCAGGGCTGCAACAACTCCGATTATGCCAAGGGTTATTAAAACTTCTGCTAATGTAAATGCCATCTTTGATTTTGTTGGGCTGAAAGCCCAACCTACTTCTGAGGTTATACCTTTGTAGGTTGGGGTTTCTACCCCAACATTTTTTCCTTTAAACGGTATAAACCCGGGGGCCCCCCCCCCCCAACGATTGCCGTCTATTCATGCCTTTTACCTCCTTTTTAACTTATTAACTATATTATAACATCTTTATTTAATTTTTCAAGATGTTTGTCATTATGTAACGATAAACATTAAAATTTCTTGCCATCAAACATGTTTGTGAGATAATTTTAATGAGGCTAAATATAAAATAGCAGAAGTACACAATATATAAAAAAGGAAAAACAAAATGGCAAGAAAAACTCCATTGGAAAAAATCAGAAACATTGGTATTGCCGCTCACATCGACGCCGGCAAAACCACTACAACTGAGCGTATCTTGTTCTACACCGGTAAAACCCACAAAATCGGTGAAACTCACGACGGTGCAGCAGTTACCGACTTTATGGAACAAGAAAAAGAAAGAGGTATTACAATTCAATCAGCAGCGGTTACTGCTGAATGGAAAGGCCACCAGATTAACATTATTGACACCCCGGGTCACGTTGACTTCACAATCGAAGTTGAACGTTCACTCCGCGTTTTAGACGGTGTTGTTGCTGTATTCTGTGCGGTTGGCGGCGTTCAATCCCAGTCAGAAACAGTTTGGAGACAAGCTAACAGATACGAAGTACCCAGAATGGTTTTCGTTAATAAAATGGACAGAACAGGTGCTGATTTCTACAGAGTTGTCGACCAAATCAAAAACAGACTTGGCGCTAACGCTGTTCCTATCCAGCTTCCTATCGGCGCTGAAGATAAATTCAACGGCCTTGTTGACTTGATGACAATGAAGGCTGAAATCTATACAAACGACTTAGGTACAGATATTAAAGAAGAAGAAATTCCGGCTGACTTGGCTGATAAAGCTAAAGAATACCACGACGCAATGGTTGAAGCTATCGCTTCTGAAGATGATGAATTAATGGAAAAATATTTTGAAGATCCTGATTCAATCACTGTTGAAGAATTGAAAAAAGCTTTAAGAAAAGCCGTTTGTGATAACAAAATCGTTCCGGTTTGCTGCGGTACAGCTTTCAAAAACAAAGGTGTTCAGCTTTTGTTGAACAACGTTGTTGATTATATGCCGTCTCCGGTTGATGTTAAAGCTATTGAAGGCGAACTTGAAGACGGTACTAAAACAGAAAGACATTCTTCTGATTCTGAACCGTTCTCTGCACTTGCTTTCAAGGTTATGACAGACCCTTATGTAGGCCGTTTGACATTCTTGAGAGTTTACTCAGGTGTAATTACTTCAGGATCTTATGTTCTTAACGCTACAAACGGTAAAAAAGAACGTATTGCTCGTTTGGTTCGTATGTATGCTGATCAAAGACTTGAAGAATCAGAAGTTTACGCCGGCGACATCTGCGCTGCTGTTGGTTTGAAAGACACTACAACAGGAGATACTTTGTGCGATGAAAAAGCTCCGATTATCCTTGAAAAAATGACTTTCCCTGAACCGGTTATTTCAGTTGCAATTGAGCCTAAAACAAAAGCCGATCAGGACAAAATGGGTATCGCTCTTCAAAAACTTGCAGAAGAAGATCCGTCATTCCGTGTTAAATCAGACACAGAAACAGGCCAGACAATCATTTCCGGTATGGGCGAACTTCACCTTGATATTATCGTTGACCGTATGCTCAGAGAATTCAAAGTTGAAGCTAACATCGGTAAACCACAGGTTGCTTATCGCGAAACAATCCGTGGAAATTCTGACCAGGATTCTAAATTTATCCGTCAGTCAGGTGGTAAAGGTCAATACGGACATGTAAAAGTCAGAATTTCACCGGCAGGCGAAAATGAAGGCTTTGTATTTGAAAACAAAATCGTCGGTGGTGCAATTCCTCGCGAATACATCGAACCTGCTAGAAAAGGTATGGAAGAAGCTCTTGAAGGCGGTATCTTAGCAGGCTTCCCGATGATTGATGTTAAAGTAGAACTTTACGATGGTTCTTACCACGAAGTCGACTCTTCTGAAATGGCGTTCAAAATTGCGGGTTCTATGGCGATTAAAGAAGGCTGCCGCAAAGCTCAGCCTTGTATCTTAGAACCTATGATGAAGGTTGAAATCGAAATTCCTGATGAATTCACAGGAACAATTATCGGCGATATTTCAAGAAGACGCGGACGCGTTGAAGGCCAAGAACCTCTTGGAAATACCGGTAACGTAATTGTTAGAGCACTTGTTCCATTAGCTAACATGTTTGGTTACGCAACAGACTTGAGAAGTAACACTCAAGGCCGTGGAACTTTCTCAATGGAATTCAAATGCTATGAACAAGTTCCGGCAAATATCGAAAAAGAAATTATCGAAAAAGCAGGCGCTGCTCAAAAATAACACCGATTAGAAATAACAAAAAAGACCTTCTTTTTACAAAAGAGGGTCTTTTTTATTCAGTTAACCCAGATTTTAGTCTTTCATTAAAACATGATTTCCATTAATTGTAACCCATTTTCCATCAGCATTTGAAGAAGATGTCGAATAACTTTTTTTATTTTCATAGGTTTTTACGTTTGAGGGCAAATCTTTTTTATACGGTATTCCGATACTGTTCATTTGAGACATGATTTCTTTTTCATTTTCAGAGTATTCTTTTGCTGTCATATTTGAAATATCTTCACGCGTAAATATTTGATTATTGCCGCTTTCTGCATTTTTATAGTTTTCATAATCGATTTTAGACACTTGTTTTTGCATCTGTCCATTGCGTAATTGTTCCATTATTAATGCTTCATTCTGCGTAAATTGCTCAGGTGTCATTTTCCCTATTTCTTCTGGAGTGAATATATGGTTAATGGGTGATGCATAACCGGTTTGCTTACCTTCTTGTAATTCTTTAATTTGTCTTGCAGTTTTCTCAAGCTTGCCATCAAATTTTCTACTATCATTTGGATTCGTAATTAGTTGTCCGCTGCGCATTCTACCCATAACTTTACCGGCAATGATGTCATCTTTTGTTTGTTGAGGAAAGTTGTAAAAATCTTTGCCATATTCTTTTTCTATCTCTTGGGCTATTTCTCGGCCTTGGGCATTATTCCAGGAATCCATATTCCATTCTCCGAGTGGATTATTGGCTGTTTCGTTTTCATGGAATATCCCACCAACTATACTCCCCCAATTACCTTCATTAAAATACATATCGGCACTGCCAAAAGCATGTTTGAAAGCATCAGCTTCATTATTCCAAAATTCATGTCCTTTTCTTGGGCTGGTTTCAAATCCGAACTTTTTCTGGTATATCCAGGTCTTACGAACCATTTCATCATTAAAATCTTTTCTAGCCTGTGGATTTGTTGCCTTATTTGCAACATTCTTTATTTCATCTCTGAGTTTTTCGGCAGAAATTTTTTTGCCTATTTCTTCTAAATATTTATTGTTGTTCATATTTAAACCTTTCTTTTTTTGTATTTTGTAGTAATATCTTTTTATGAAATTTGTAGATTTTAGAAAATATTTTTTTTCGTATATTTATATAATACTAGCATTTACGGGTATGTATTTTATTGTCCTCAGTTTGTTATATCCGGCACCTACGGAAGATATATTTTTTGCTGATGGAACCTTTGAATTATTTATTGGCGGGTTACTTATTTTCGCATATTACTGGTGTTGCGGATTATTGGTAATTGAAATATTATTACGTAAATTTGCTTTTCCTAAAATATTTCCTAATTTAAAGTTTTCTTGTAAAATCAACATATCTCAAAAACTGAATTGTTTTCTTTCTGTTTTATTTTACATATTATTTGCGGTTGCTACTTTGCCACTTATTATAACATTATGGGCACTTGTTTTAACTTTTATTAGTCCATAGGCACCACCCCTTTCAAATTTTTTAAATGAAAAAAAAAGGCAAGACATAATTTTTCATTAAAAATTATCTTACCTTACTCTTTTTTATTTATTTAATTGTATATTAAAACTATACCATTTAGTGCCCAAATTCGTCAATTACTGGAATTATGTTAATTCATGAAAATTTACAAAAATTTTGTAAATTTTACATGAATTTAAGAAACAGAATTAATTTATAAATTCTCTTATATCACCTTGAGGCAGAGTTTCGATAATTTCCGGAAGTTTTTTCTGCGAATGGCAAAGCAGCGAATCTATTTCCGGAAGCTTGAAGTATTTATATTTTATCCCAAGCTTTTTGAGCCCTATAAGCAAAGAATAATCAAACATGTCGTCAACCAGAACGTATGGAGGGGCATTTTTCTGATTTTCGGACTGTTTTTCAGCCAAAACCATATACATTTTTTCTTCCGTAACATTTTCAAAAAGGTTGTTCAGCCATTTAAATATTCTCGCACCTGTTGGGCTTGTATAAATCTCGCCGTCAAACAATGTCATCGGAACTCTTGCATCCGTAATTTTAAATGCCCCCTCAAAATTTTGCTGTTTTTGAAGAGGTCTGCGGTTATAGGTATTAGATATACCGTTAATTTTCATAAATTTCCTTTATTTAATTTTTTTGAATAATTTTTCAGGATTTTTAAAGACCACACCCTTATCAAAACTCAAGCTAATGCCTTTGATATCCAGAAGAGACAACAGAGTTTTGTTAAAGTGTTCCTCGTTTAATGTAGGCAGAACATATTGTTTGACATTCGGATTTGACGAAAGGCTGGTGGGGATTTTATTTTCGCGGATTGTTTTTAGAAGACCGGAGAAAAATCCCGGAGTTTTATCGCTTTCGTGAACATTCACAAGTATATTGCGCGGTTTGATTTCTCTGTTAAAATCAACAGAATCAGGCATTTGAGCCGGCAAAACCAGAGTTGGATTTTTATAATTTATCGGCGCTTCGCTTGCATAAAACTTCCTATCAAGCGGCTGTTTTCCATAAGTTAGGCTGCCAACCGGGGTAGTTGGGGCGTAAATTCTTCTA
>ULUL01035525.1_pt1 | contig 24659 bp, 21 predicted proteins | sample 1958481 | NCBI WGS metagenome assembly ULUL01 (sample SAMEA4835759, study PRJEB28245) | human gut metagenome | biome: gut microbiome; material: fecal sample | place: Denmark | collected 2008 | reverse complement strand
GAAGCAAACGATTACAGAAGTTTAATACCGGGATATAAAGTAAGCAAACATAATGAATATAACTCAATTCTAAACGATGAAATGAAACAAGTATTTTTAAAATTCTTACTGCATCCCAATAAATTTAGTCTTAATAAAGCCGTACATTTAAGTAAAAGTATTCTTGAAAAACGAGGGTATGAGGCATTACCATGCGATTTAAGTTTTAAAAGATTCGCTGAACACTACAAAAAGAATAATTATGACAAATGGGTTTTATTTAGAGAAGGCGAGAAAGCATACCACGATAAAGTGGAAGCATATATTGAACGGGATATTTCAGTGCTTAGTGTCGGCGATGTCTTAATAGCAGACGGACACGTTCTGAATTTTCAAGTTATTAATCCATTCACCGGCAAGCCAACGAGAGCAACACTCGTTGGCTTTTTAGATTGGAAGTCAACCGCACTTGTAGGTTATGAAATTATGATGACTGAAAATACCCAATGCATAGCATCAGCACTTAGAAATGCAATCATTAATTTAGGTATGATTCCAAAGGTTGTATACCAAGATAACGGTAGAGCCTTTAAAGCGAAGTATTTTCAATCTTGTGATTTTGACGAGGAGGGCTTTAACGGAGTGTATGCAAATTTAGGCATCCGCTCCGTTTTTGCTAAACCGTACAATGCAAGAGCAAAAATCATAGAGCGATTCTTCCTTGAATTTCAGGAGGAGTTTGAAAAAATGATGCCGAGTTACATAGGAACAAGTATTGAAGATAAGCCGGCGTGGATGAAACGGGGTGAGAAGTTACACCGTGAAATGCACAGAAAGATGAATAAAAACTACATTCCGACGGTTCAGGAAGTTATTAAATATATTGATTGTTGGATTGATTACCATAACTCAAAACCTTGCCCTAACGACCGTTCAAAAACTATTCGGGAAGTGTTAAATGGTATTCAAAAACAGGATATAGATATAAATATCCTCAACGATTTAATGATGAAGACAGAAGCAAGAACAATAAACAAACATGGAATAACATTCCTTGGAATGCATTACAGAAGCGATGTTATACTCGGACTTAGGGATAAAGTTTACATCCGCTACAGCTTGTTTGACCTTTCAAAAGTTCATGTTTACTCAATGAAAGGCGAGTTTTTATGCGTAGCTCACAGGGTACAAAAAGTTCATCCGATGGCAAATGTTCTCGGAACTGTAAGAGATATGGAAGAATACAAACAGCAATACCAGAGACAGCAACGGCAGTTTAAGAAAGCTAAAAAAGAATTTCAGAAATACTTCCCTACCGAAAAAGCTGAAGTTTTGGAAATTGAACCTGAAGATAATGTGATAGATATTCAACCGATTATTGAAAAACCTCAGCGTGAACGAAAATTGCGGAGGCGAGCAGAGGCTGGAGAGGCTTGCGTTGAGCAAGACTCGCAATGCCGTTTAGTGCGAGCCACCAAGCAAACACCTCGTGAACAACAAATGAACGTACCAATATTCAATTCAAATTATGAAAAGTATGAGTGGTTAATGTCGAATGGAACAACAAATCCTGAAGACAGAAAATGGCTCGCTGATTATATGAGAAGTGATGAATATTACAATTTATACGGAGATTAATTATGAATAATACAAAATTTGTAAGAACAAAAAACGTCAAGCAGTTTGTAGCATTGATGGATGAACTCCAAAAACTTCCGCCGAACATCCCAAAACTTGCATTAGTTTACGGCGACCATGGGCTTGGAAAGACCAAAGCTATAATTTGGTGGGCTACAAGAAACGATGCTATTTATGTAAGAGCCAATAATGAAATGACTCAGAACGGTTTATTACAAGCTATTGTGGATGAACTCGGGGAAAGACCGCTGTATTTAATGCAGGAAAATTTTAAACTTATCCTCAAACATTTAAAACGAGATCCCAAAATAATCATAGTTGATGAGGCTGACTACCTATTCAGTAGTAAAAACGTCATAGAAATTTTAAGAGATATTCAAGATTCTACAGGATGCCCTGTTGTTTTATCCGGGATGGGTGTGATGGATAAAAAGATTGCAAGGTTCAAGCACTTTGAAGACAGGATCTTTAAGAAACTAAAATTCGAACAATTTAACAGTTCAGATATTAAAGAAATTATTAATGAGCTTACCGAGCTTAATTTTACCGAGGTTGCAATAGAATATCTTGCAACAAGGACAAACCAGTTCAGACAGTTAGTTAAGCTGATTAACAGGATTGAAAAAACATCTGAAACAAACAAATTTGATAAAATTGACGAATATACTTTGAAAGGAATAATTAATGAAAGGCGGATTTTGACAAGAGCAGAGGCGAACGAAGTGAGCGAGCTCGTCCCTGTGAAAAATCTGACGGAATGCAGATTTGCCGGAGGTAAATCGTAATGGAGTACAAAGCTTTTGAACAGTCTATAATCCAAGACAACAAACTACTTTCCCTATGCAGACGATTAAAAAACTTTACGCGTGAAGATCTTCTCAGCTATTTGGAAATTGAAGAAGAAACTCTAGATAACATGCTTTTATATTTAATTGATGAAGGCAACATTGAAGAAAATGTCGGAGGCTATTCTTATGTAAAATCTTCTGCATCAACAAGTAATGTTAAAAGAGAAAACAAAAATTTACATTATATGTTTCAATTTCATTCTCCGGAAACAATTGAGTTACTAATTAAATCTTTTTGTCTTGGATTACAAACTCAGAAAACGGCATATTTATTGAACTTAAATAATAGTTGTATTGCCGATTTCTATACGGAATTCAGAAAATTGATTTATGAAAGACAGCATAAAATTTTGTTAAATTATTTCTTTGAAAAACCACAAATCGGGAGGTATAGAATATTTTTTGAACAATATGCATATTTTTATGTATATAATAATCAGGTTTTTGTGAGTGAAAAACTTTTGAGAGAAACTAACGGGAAAGCTTTTAGTAAAACTGAAATCCAAAATTTCAAGAAAGTTTATAGTTATTTAACGAGACAGGTTGCACATAATACTAATCAAGCGAAATTACATCATAAGTTAGCAGAAAAAATATGGCGAAGAGAAAGAACTTTTGAAGATTTGTATCATGATTTAAAGAAAAATTTACTTAATATTTGTTAATAAACTTTTCCCCGATTTTTTTTATTAAAACCGTTTAATACTCATAGTTTGTATTTTAAAAACATAAGAAAACGCACATGGCACAAGGCAAGTGGGCTGTCTTTTCTGTGTTAACTTGAACATTATTATATTAAATTTTCCCTTTTAAGCATTTTTTCAATTTTATAAAATACTGAACAAATATCTCCAGAATATTCTATATATTCAATTCCATCAATATTAGAAGGTTTTTCCAGCCCTTTTTCGACTATTATTGCAATTTTATTGGAAGCTAACTTATCTCTAAAAATACGTAATTCGTGTATTACATTTTGTCTGGCACGTACTTGCCCATCAGCAGTTTCATCTTCTTTCATAAGCGTAAATATTGCAAATTTAATCTTTTCATTTTGTTTAAATTTCTTAATAACATTATCAATCGACAAGCCGGTTCGGCATTCACTTTCGTAATGTACAGACTTAATATTATGTTCTTCCAATAAGAACAACGCTATCCTTGCCCATAATAAATGATGCCCATGCCCAATAAAAACATTAAAATCTTTTAAGGAATTGTTTATAATTTGAGTACTATCAAATTCATTTAATTCCAATATACCTTTTAGTTTTGCAACCTGAGCCCTTGCAATATCATAATTTTTCATAAAAGTATTTGGCTTAACAATTGATTCTTCTAACTTATGTTGTATCAAAAATATTTTTACTTTTTCATACCACTTAATAAATAAGTCGCTATCAACGTACGTGTTTTTAATATGAGGTCCCTCGTGTCTATTCCCATAAGCATCTATAGATCTATATCTACCACCTTCATCTTTAATAAATTTTGTAGCTAAAACTTTTTCTCCTTCATGGATTATTTTTTTTAAATTTTAATATTCATATCACACCCTAATTTTAAACTCTTTCCAATCCTTAACAGGTTCTTCTGAGAACTGGATGCCGTCTTCAAGTGCTGCAAAATGTTGTTTGCCACAATGTATTTTAAGTTTCTCAGGACTTCGCAAATCAAATAGGCTTGTTGTTCCTTTTGTTTCAAGTACAAAATAAAGTTTGTGTTCTCCATCTTTTTCCAAGAACACAGCCCAATCAGGGTTATAACTTCCAATCGGAGTTTCAATTTTAAACCTTGGAGGGATTTTGAAGAACATTTTTACATCAGGATCTTCATCAAGTGATATTGCAAATCTGCTTTCAACCCCACTGTCATAAATCAGATAATCATAAACGCTGTGCTCTACCTCAACGGCATTACGGTCAAGATTTGCAAGAAGTTCTTCGCTGTCAAAAATTTCCTGAACATAATATTCCTCACCTGCAAGTTTAACATATTTTATGCCGTCAATAGCCAAACTGTGGCGGTTGCGCGATATTATCTCAAGTGCTTTTTCATAAAATCCTTGAGGATTGTTTATAAAATCTTTTATTCTGCCGCTTTCCTGTAATATACGAATTATATCGCTCCGTTTTAAAAGCGTTTCGGCTGAAATCAATCTGACAATATCCGGCAGAACTTCATAAGAGCCTGCAATATCCAAACTTCTTCTATGCATTTCTGTTGAGGAAACTCCGGCATTTTCAAGTTCTATTTCAGCAGTTGATGAAACAAGTCTTGCTTTTGGAATAACCGGCATTTCAGACAGCTCTTTTACACAGTTTTTAATTAAGGTTTCAGTGTCAATATTTACTCTGTATGTTGTTTTTTGTTTAATTTTATCCCACAATTCTCTAAATTCTGGGGATAAAATTGCCTGTTTTTTCAGTTTAACCATAACTTCTTTATTCGCATCACGAATAACAGGGCGGTTGTCGGCTTTTTCTAACGCTTGAATAATTGCACGCTGTGCGGCTTTTGAATAGCGTTCGCTCAAATCAAGTTTGCCGGCTTTAAGCTGTGCTTTCATTGTGTCTTTTATTTTACCCTCTTTTGAGATTACTTTCATTTCTTTGAGTTCTTCCATAATCTCTGAGGCTTGCTCGTGCGTAAATATTTTTTCTTCAATACGGGTTTCAACACATTTAACTTCTTTCAGTTTTTCAAAAGTTACAGGTTCAGCCTGTTTCATTATTTTTTTGACTTCTTGTTTTAACGGCTCTGCTATTTCAGGAAGTTTAATTTCTTCAACTTTTACATCTTCTTTTACGTTGCCGTTAGTATCAAGAACATCATTCGCAACAAGTGCTTCATAAACATCAAAGGCAGAGGCTTCATCCATCTGGTGTTCAATTTCGACTTTTTCCTCGTAAGTCAAATCCATCAAAGCACTAAGCTGCAATACACCAAACTTCATACCGGTTTCCTGTTCAATTTCTTTTTGCAGAGTTTCGGCAAATTCAGCGAAACTTTCGTTTGCCATTACGTGCAGAATGTTTATATTTCTATCTTCAATCCGTTCACCGTCCTGATTTACACAAAGCCTTAAACCACGTCCGACTTTTTGGCGGCAGGTAAATGTTGATTTCTGTTCAATTAACGTGCAAACCTGAAATACATTCGGGTTGTCCCAGCCTTCTTTTAATGCAGAGTGGGAGAAAATAAAACGTAAAGGACAATCAAAAGACAATAGCCATTCTTTATCACGCATAATTGTATTATACGTATCATCATCTGCTAGGGTATCGCCTTTAGTGTTTTTGTAAATCCCTTTTTTGTCCTGTGAAAAATAACCGTTGTGGGCTTTTTCAACATCTGTATTAAAATAAGTTTTCAGCGAAGCATACTTTTCTTTGCTCATAAGTTCGTTATAGCATTCTTCAAACATCTGAGCATATATGCCTTTTTCGCCTGTTTCAGTACGGTATTTTTTAACCTCATCTATAAAGAATAATGATAAAACTTTTATACCTTTATCGTGGTAGCGGAGTTCTTTTTCAAGATGTGCTTCGATTGTTCTGTATATTTGAGCACGCTTGATTATATTTTCATCAATACTTCCGATAGATTTGCCTAGTTTTACTGTTTCGGAGTTCGTAAATTCAACACATTCAAAACCTTTTGTGCAATCAATGCCTTCAATTGTATAGCCTTCGTATAAACTGCGTTTTCCTGAAAGCATAAACAAATCATCACTAGGTTTTACAGTAATTGTTTTACGTTCTACTTTTCCTGCTTTGCTTTCAATATCCATTTCAATTTTTGCAGTAAATCCGTTTTGGTTTGAAACTGATTTTAAGTGAATATATGGTTTATTAAAGTCATTAGTTACAGAGTTTGACGAAACACAAATCTGTTTTACAAGCCCCATTTGATAAGCATCAACAGGAGTTAAGCGATAAAGCAGGTTTATTTTTTCTCTGTGAGTTGCACTGTAGCGGAGAACACAAAGAGGATTTAATGATTGAATTGCCTCTTTTGCTTTCGGAGTATTATCAACGGATTGCGGTTCGTCAATAATTACAACGGGATTTGTGTCCTGAATGTATCTCATAGCAGTTTCGCCGTTGAGTTTGTCCTGCTCCTGATTGATTATGTTTTCGGCTTTTTTGAATGCGTCAATATTTATAATCATTATTTCAATGTTGCCTGATGTTGCAAACTGGCGGACATCCGAAAGTTTAGCCGAGTTATAAATAAAATATCTGTAAGGAATTCCGTCATAAAGGTTTTTAAAATGTTCTTCCGTTACCTGCAAGGATTTAAAAACACCCTCCCTGATTGCAACGGACGGAACAACAATAATAAATTTTGAAAATCCGTAACGCTTATTGAGTTCAAGAATTGTTTTTGTGTAAACGTATGTTTTACCCGTTCCGGTTTCCATTTCAATAGAAAACTGGCGGCTGTCATAGTCACGTGACAGCGGTAATTTGTGACGTCTTTGAATTGAATGCATATTTGAAAGCAGGGTGTCCTGGGCAATTTCAAGCTTATTACCAAACCCGAAATCATTCTGAATTAACTTCATCTGATCGGGGTTACGGTCAATAGAAAAAGTCGTGGTTGATTTTTTTTGTCCTGCAAATAAATCAGCAACCGCATTTACTGCCTCTGTTTGAAATTCTTGATTTTTAAACTTCAACTTCATTCGGTCGTACCTCCCTCATTCGTTAGTTTGGAGTTTGGAGAGTTAAGAGTTAAGCTTAATGTTTTTGTAGTAGAAGAAAGCATTTTTCTTAATTCTTCACAATCTGCTTTTATAGAATTATATTCATTTTCATTCAAATATTCGGTTTCACACAGTAAATCCAGCCAATAAGCTGTTTCTGCACATTCTTTTAAAGCAATATACACTTTATTTAAAAAGTCTTTTTTGCTACTAGCACATTCGGCTTCTGCGAAATTGGCTCCAATACTTGTCCCTGATCTTAATATTTGTTTTGATAAAATATACTCGCTTTTTTCGTTACAAAGATGCTTATATAAGTTTACTATTCTAACGGCAAACTTTTTACTTTTATATTTTGCAGTATTTTCTAATTGAACTCTCAACCCTTAACACTCCAATCTTATAAAAGTTTCATCTCAATATCTTTGTCTTTCAGGATGTAGTATGCATTTGAAAGAGCTGTGCTGTCTTTGAAAGCTTGTTCCGAAGATACGATTTTTGCAGGTATAAGCTCGCACATTTCTTTTATATCTTCAGGAGTTATGCCGTCTTTGCCGTAATCAAGACAAATAAGCACTAAGCAGTCTTTTCCTATTGAATAGGCTTTTTTATCGTTGATTTGTGTAGAAATCACTTTGTAAGTGAGTGGAATACCCATTTTAAGCATTACTTCATAAATCACATCCAAATCGGTACGGTCAGGTTTGATAGTTTCGTTCAGTAATGAAAATCTTTGAGCAACTATCTGTTCATCTTGTGTTGGTGTGCTGTCCCACTCTACCAGATTGGATGTGTCGAGTTTAAATACTTTAAAACCTGTATCGCCTTTGTCAATTTTTGATCCGGCACGGCGGATGCGCTCTTTGCCTATTTCACAAATATTTTTGTAGCCTGCTTTGTAAGCTTCGGATTTCTCGTCGCATAGTTCAGGTAACTGAACCATAATGAATTGGCGGTTTCCGCCGTCCTCTGCATTCAATTGCATTACTGCATGGGCAGTTGTCGCACTACCGCTGAAAAAATCAAGAATAAGGTCGTTGTCTTGAACATTAGCCATTTTTAGTAAATCTTGAATTAAGTTAACTGGCTTAGCATAGTCAAAGTATGACCGTTCTATATTAAATAATTTTTTAATATCTTCTGTTCCCTTAGCGTTTATATAGTCATCTTTAAGTATGGATATAAACTGTTTTATTCTATTAGAAGCATCTCTTATTTTTTCATACACGATATAAGTGCCGTTTTCTCTCTTTTCAAAGATTACGTCTCCGTCTGCAACTATTTTGTGCATTTTTTCTTTTCCCAATCTCCAACGCCCCTCAGAACCATCATTCCTGATTGGATATACTTCTTCTCCATTGGGACCTATTACTGGAAACCACATTGAAGGAGAGTCTTCTCTTCTTGAGCCAGCTCCCCATTTATTTAATTCTCTACCTTTAGCATAAGCCCCTTTTTCATCTCGTAAATTTAATTTAACACCTTCTACCTCTATACCACCAAATTCAACTTCATTGAGTTTTTTTGCATAAACTAGAATATAATCATGAGTAACTCGTATAAATTTCGATTGACTACCTCCTTTTATAGCTTCTCTTGTTAATTGAGCTACAAAATTTTCTTCCCCGAAAACCTCATCACAGAGTTTTCTAAGGTTTGTTACTTCATTATCATCAATGGAAATAAAAATCACGCCGTCATCACGCAAAAGATTTGCTGCCAATCGCAACCTTGGGTACATCATATTCAACCAGTTTGTATGAAAACGCCCCATTGTTTCTGGGTTTGACTTCGTAGTCTGCTGTGTTACTTCTTTATACTTTGCCATAGGGTCTTTAAAATCATCTTCATATACAAAGTCATTTCCCGTATTATACGGCGGGTCTATATAAATCATCTTTACCTTGTTGTAATATGACGACTGCAAAAGTTTCAGCACTTCAAGGTTGTCACCTTCAATATAGATATTGTTTGTTGTGTCAAAATTTACACTTTCTTCCGGACAAGGTCTGAGTGTACCTGCTGAGCGTTTCCCCGCTATATGGTAACATTCCGATTTACCTTTCCATTCAAACTTGTATTTTTCAAAATCTTCATCAATATATTCTCCGCAAAGATTAAGAAGTTTATCTATATCAAGTTTTCCCTCTGAAAAACATTGAGGGAATACCGCTCTCAACTTTTCAAGGTCTGCTTTTTCTATATCCATACTTTGTGACGAAACTCTTTCAATATCCACCATATAAATTCCTATTAGTTATTTTCCTGTTGAGTTAATCTTACCACAAAAATTATTTCTTAGAGGGGGTTGCCTTATAAATTTGTACTTTGAAATGCGGGCTCATCAAAACATTAAAATTATACTCATCGGTCAAATCCGCTATTTCTTTTTCTGTTTCAACGTCAATCTGTGCTTTATCATAGAACAGTTTTTCTTCTCGCTTGAGTAATTCTTTTTCCAAAACTTTTACCCGTTTTGTTGTTTTCAGCTCCTCAAGTTTGTTTGCACAAGCCTGTTTTTTCAAATCTTTAATCTCTATTTTAATGTCGTTCAAATGTGTTTCAAGCTGTGTTTTCTTTCTGCCTGCAAGTAGTTTTATTTTTTCTACCTCAAAGGCAAATGAGCCTTCTTTGTCGCTAATATATTTTTGTATAATCTGTTCTTTTGAGAATTTATCGTCTAAAGTTCCGCATCCAAAATCTTCCAGTAAAGCGCCTAAACGCATCTTTTCAAGACTGTCACGTTCTTCACATTCTACAACCGGCAAACTTAAAAGCTCACGGCATTTTTCTTCTGTTAAAATCTCTCCGCTTTTTGTCTGTCCGATTAATAAACAACGGCTTGACGATACATCCTTAGAGGTTATGGCTACATTATAAAATCCAATCTCACAAGGCTCAATATCCGCATTTACATAAATTTTACCCTCAGGTGCAATGTTTGTATCAATTTCTCTCAAAATCCCTTTTGCAAAAGTTGATGTGAAACTTATCCTGCCTGTTTGAGGTTTAAAGTCCTTATTTAATCCATATCTTTTGTACCCCTCATAATTTCTCATTCGTCCGTTATCGTTGAACGAAAACAAATACGGGCGTTTGTAGCCTTCTATCAAGGTTAAGGTTTTGTTTTCGTCATCTATTTCGTACCAGTCGGGCTTTATTGTTTCAAAGTAATATTTCACAAGTTCCCAAAGGTCATTGTTTAGTTCCTCTGTTTTTTCTTCGATATATGCAGGAGTAACCGTAACTTTATCGGCAATAGATTTTGTAAATGTTGTAAACAGAATATCTGCCGAATTTTCAACAAGCTGTTCGTTTGCTTGCCTATGCTCCGTCAAGTTTTCTTTAAATGCCAGAGCCACTTCATCTCTGTGACGAAAATCTTTTAGCACTTCTTTTATCTTAGTATCAAAATTTCCTACAATATCATCAGACATCCCGAAAATCCCGTTAAACTGTAAAGTCCGCTTGTTTATAAGTTCAAGCATTCTGACATCTGCAAAATTTATACGGCTTAAAAGATTTATTACAAGCACATCCGACTTTTGTCCCTGCCTATGGCACCTGCAAATTCTCTGCTCCATTTGAATTGAATTGTAAATCATATCGTAATTCACAACTACAGGACAGTATTCTATATCCAAACCCTTTGCCGCTGTATCTGTTGTTACAAGGATTTGAACGTTCTCATTATTTCTGAATTGTTCGAGGGTGTCATTATCTTTGTATTTTAACGTGTTATATCCGTTTTGCCTGAAAATCATATAAAGATTATCAAGTGTTGTGTTATTATCTACAAAAACAATCGCTTTTTGATTAACTTTCATTGCTTTCAGGTGATTAAAAACTGTTTTTAAAATCTTCAAAAGCTGTGTAGTTTTTGAATTAATTTTTATTTCTGAAGCAAGGGTTTGAATATGTAAAAGTGCAGCTTTTTCAAGTCCGTAAGTCCTTTGTATTGCCGGAGTGAGCATATTCACAAACGCCCTCGGTGAAGATGAAAGTGTTTTAAAAAATAAAAGATTTAAGTTGTATTCATCAATTTCAGGATATGCGGCTTTATTTTCTGAGGCAATATATGTTGAAATTAATTTATATAATTCTTTTTCCTCCTGCAAAAGAGGGTAATCCACAGTAATCGGCAGTCTGCGCGGGAAATTCACATACTCAGTTGCCTGAGTTTTCAGTGTTCTGAAACAGAATTGAGAAACCCAGCCTGTTAATTCGGGGTAATTTTCGGGCTTTCTGAAATATCGCTTATAAAACCAGTCGGCATCAGGCAGAATACTTTCATCTATAAAATGAATTAAGCCGTAAATGTCCATTATGCTTAATGTTATAGGGGTAGGTGTAAGTAGAAGTTTATAAGCTTCACGAATCGCATCTTTTAAAGTTTTGACAATTTCTTTTTCAGGTTTTGCAAGTGTATCAGCCTCGTCAAAAATTACCAAATCCCAATCTCGTTCTTTGATTTTATCGGCGTGGCGGACAGCACAATCGTATGTGGTTAGGATTAATCCGTCTTCATCAGGTATATTTTTTGTATTATTCCAAAAAACATAAGGAAGGGTAAAATCAGTGTCAAATTTTCTTTTCCACTGGGTGATAAGGTTTGACGGCAATACAACAAGAATATTTTCCTTGCCCTCATACCACTTTTGACCTGCAACAAGTAGAGCCTCATAAGTTTTACCGAGAGAACCCTCGTCGCAGAGAATACAGCCTTTTAAAAAGTCTGAACGGAGTGCAAATCTTGCGGCAGCTATCTGGTATGGCAAAATCTTTGCAGTTGATGAAGCATAAACAGGCAAAAAGTTTTTGTCATCCGAAACATCTTCAAGACGTTTTGCCTCTATTAAGGCAGAATATTGACTTTGAAATTTATTCTCTTCCATAATACTCTCATGCTGATTTTAGCACAAAAGGGAGTTTTTATATTGTTTAAATAAGTAATATAACTTTAGCAAAACAATAATATTTCACAAAAATTAATAAAATTTTTTAATTAAAAATTTTTGTGATATTATCCTTGTAACTAGGGGGTTAATTATATGAAAGTTATGCTAAATACTGAAAAGATATATACTATTAGACGTATGTTTCAGAATAATGAATTGTCTAGGAAAAATTTTATTCCAAACATAAAAACATCGGCTTTACAAATATCTGATACAAATTCTACTCAAAACAAATTTATAAAAAAGGTAATAAATTTTTTTAAACCTAAAGATAAAGAGTTCAATGTAGAACAATCTCCTATTATAGCAAAATTAGAAGGTCAATATGGTCGTTTCGATATTCCAGATCCTAAAAATTTAAAATACGGTTCTGTTGATAGAATATTGGCAGAAATTTATGTAAAACAGGCAAAAAATGGTGAGCCTGGCTATATAATTAAACATAATTTAGAACAAATAAGAGATGTTCCTGATGCCGTTAAAGAACTGATTAAGCCCCGTGATATCTATCCTGACGGTCATATAGACCAGAATACAATTAATAAAGCCTATAGCATTGCGAAAAAAGCAGGTGAGATTTCACCTTATGAATACCCTCCGTCATTTGCAGGAGAAACAAATATATCTGAAGGAAACATTACTAATTTGTTATCAAAATCCATAGATGCGACAGAAGGCGACATTTCTCATGAAATACCATCCGACATTTCTGGGTTAGACACTCCTGTGGATGTTGTAGATTCTAGATTTAAAATTTTTGACAAAATTGATTCTGATAATGGTATAGATGTTGACAATTTAACAGATTTATCTGCACAAACTACTGACATATTGGATTCAGATGTAATAGAAAATGTTGTAAAAAAATCCGGGAATATTTTAGAAAATCTATTAGATTCATTGCCTGATTTTCATTAGGATAATATTAATGCACTTTTCAACAATTTTATTATTGACGAAACATTTCCATTTCCAGTTATAGACTTATATGATTGTGCAACAATTGCACCATTATTTACAACTGATGATAATAATTTAATATAATATTCAACTAAAGGTCTTGCTGTTTTTTCCATTTCAGCAATAATTTTTGTTACATAAACACAATCTCTATTAGATAAATATGGTTCAATAAGAGTAATATTATTCTTAGTTTGTTTAATTTTTTGCACATAAGAACTTGCGATAGGGTGAATACCTTTATGTATAAAGGTATTGCAGTAATCATTATAGTCCATATATACATATTTAATTGCTTGCTGTTGTTTACTAACACGTTCTATCTTTGGCACTACACCAAGAACAGGAATTCTTTCTCCTATTTTGTGAGATACCGAATACATTTCTTTTATATCTTTAAGTCTTTTGCTTGTGTAGTCTATGTATTTTTTTGAGATTTTATGAAAAGCATCAAGTGATTGGCTTAATAATTGTGTATCATTTAACTTAAATGTAGTAAAAATTTCTTCAAATAGCTTGGTAGATTCATTACCGCCAAATCCACCTATTGCTTGAATATTTAACTCAGGTATTCGTACTGTATTAATAAAATTAGAATTTTTCACACCATCACTATAAATAGCTGAACCTTTCCTGTATATACCTTTTAAGGTAATATCTTCATCCATAATATTTCCGATAATACCTGGAGATTCCATTTTTTGTGATGAAAATATCCTTTGTATAAGTGAATCTGTACTTTCAAATTGCGTGATAAGGTCAAATGGATTTTCAATATTTCCTAACTTTTCTAATTCTTTTTGCTCATTAATTGTTCTTTTTAAATGAATCAAACTAGATTTTTCTTTATTAGCTCTATCACTTATCACTAATAAATCATTAGAAGTTTGATACAATGAAACCCTATTTTGCCTCAAATATTCGTCTATATCATTACTTTTTAATTGTTCAGGCTTTGCACAAAAGTTTATATTATTTTTCGATATACCATTAATAGAATAGATTTTCATTTCACCTCAATTTATTAATTAGTAAATCAAACATAAAAATTTTAGTATATTTATTACTCAAGTATTAATTTTTGTAAACATCAATTAATTGATATATCAAAAAGTTTTATGTTTTTGTTTTCAGTATATCGCGAGTATATTTATGCAAATAAATAATAAACAAAAAATAACGACAGATATTTCTTATGCTGGAGGCTTGACAAAACCAATGATTACAGACATAAGAAATACAGATGTCTCTAAAATTCAAAATTATCTAGCAAAAAACAATATTAATTCAGATTTTCAAAATAATAAATTTCTTGCTTGGTCTGTGGTTAAAGTTTTTGAATTTATAAAAGAATTACAAAATACTTTTAAATTAAAACTTGGTTATCCCAGTAATATTATAGTAAAGGCTCCAAAAACATTAAGTATTCCGGATTTAGAATTCACATATGGATTTTGTAATTTGGTGCCTTGTAAAATTCACAAAGCTTCTGATGAAATAACCCCAGCTAAAAGTATTATTTTTAATAAAGATTTTCCTTGGGATCAAATTAATGAAATTAGTGATTTTGATTTTCATGTTGCTAAAAATACAACAACTGATTTTTTTTTAGAATTTGTTTTTCATGAATTTTCGCATGTTTTTCATGAAAATCATTTGCTTGATAAATTTAGTATAAATAAAGTATTAAAAAAGCTAACTTCATTGACCGACCTAAAGAATATAGAAAATTACAGGCAATTATACGGGAAACTTGTTGAAAATAGTTTATGTCAATATGCAAAAAAAGAACCGCTTGATTTAATAGCCTGTGACATGAGTAGTCGCTTGATTGGCAATCTTGATCGCGATAATATTAGGGCAATAAATAACCCATTTAAAAACTCGCCATACGAAAAATTATTCTCGTTTAAAAATTTTTTTAATAGCAAGGATAAAATCGACATACTTATAAAACGGATTTTTGATGGGGACACTAAAATATTAAAAAATACTGACTAATTATAAATTGAAGGGGTAAATTATGAGAATTCAAAAAATTACAGAAAATGTGCTAAATGTAAAAAACTTAAATCATCAAAAACAAAATTTCAAGAATACTACTGTACCAACACAAAATATTGATAATTTAACATTTACGGGTTCTAAAATAGATTTAGTTCGTAAAATTTTTAAACCTGCAGTAAAGAATATTGATGAAGCAATGAATACAGGGATGAAAAAATTAAATCTTTCATCTGATATTGCGTTAGAGAGATTAACTCCAAAATTAGAACCAGGAGCTTACACAAAATTACTGGTCGCTAAGATTCAAGCAACAGACATAAGAATTAAAACTTTAGAAGAAGCAATTGCAACACAGGTAAAACCTGCAAAAGTAAGAGAAGCTGAAGCTGATTTAAGTTTTTATAGAGATTGGGATGATGCGTATCAAAAAAGCAAACATCAAAAAGAAGCTGAATGTGCTAAAAAGGAGGCACGAGATAAATATATATGGGGGTTTAAATGGATGTCAGGTGGTGGTTCAAAATATGATGAAAAAATGCAGCCATATTGGGATGGACACTGGAGACATCAGCAAATTGAATGGAATTTAAATGATTTAAGACAGATTGTTGCCGATTACAATAGTTCAAGAGATTTACAGCGTCAAACTTTAGAGTCATTAAAACGTGAAAGAGCATCTTATATTGCCCAATTGGCAAGTGCACATCTCGGAGATTATGTAAATCAAACAGTAAATCAGCATGGCAGCATTAATGAGAGAATAGCCGGATATATTGACGTAAAAGAACAAATCAAAAAGGATTTTGTAGCTCCTCTGCTTGCAAGCAAAGATAATCAGAATGTAAGCTTACCAAATGCGGTTGTACTTTATGGTGCTACAGGTGTTGGCAAAACCGAAATGCTTAAAGGTGTAGAAGAAGAATGTAAAGCTGTTGCAGAGATTGTTCATTTCCCGATGGATACATCGTTGGATGATTTTCGAAAAGAAATGGATAAATTATTGGAGCAGGCAAAAAACAGATTTGATAAAACCAAAAAACGAACTATTCTTCTTATTGATGAGGCTGAAAAGTATATGTGTATGAGTGAACTAAAAGCTAATCGGCTAGCCACTGAATTTGAAGCGGATGATTTTGAAATTTTAAATAAATATGGCAATAACGATAAGGATAATGTTGATTATTTAAAATCACTTCTTGACTGGATATCAGAAGTTCCAAAGGAAGGAGAAACAAACAAGTCAAAAAGTGCTACAACATTATTTATAACAACCAACTATCCACACTTGATTGATCAGGATTTGATGAGAAGAAAAGGTAAATTTACGCCAATTGCGGTTCATCCTGCTAAGGATTTTAATTTGGAAGCTGTAATTAAGCACTATTTTAAACAAAATTCAGATCTCCTTGAACAAATTAAAATGCTTGCCCCTAATGACAATTTTACAGAAATTCTGAATGGACAGGTAAAATTTTCAGAGAAAGCAAAAAATGTTTTGTTAGAGAAAAGAAACAACGGCACAATAAATAACATGCATATTGACTATGAATTATCTGACTGGCCTGACCTTAAACGATTCATAAAATTTATGAACCCATCAGACAAACGCGGGGCATACAGTAATGTTGAAATTAAAGATATGATTTCAAAAGCTTTTGATAGATATCTTGAAAATCCGACAAAACCTATGTACAAGTATTTCTTTGATATTAAAAATGAAACCAACAGAGATATTACACCTGCAAGATACAGCAAATTCAGAACAATTTACAATATGGTAACTGATAAGTTTGATACTGAAGGTTTTGGACAGGCAGAAAAAGAATTCTCTGATTTGATTAATGCTTACCAAAACGGAGAACTCAATGAAGAAATGTGTAGAGCAGTAGAAGAACAGATGGCACATATTCAGGAAGAGTTACAAAAACTTCAATCTAAAATGAAAGCAGGCATAGCTCTAACAGAAGGTGAACAAATGCAGTATGACCTGTTCAAGAAATATGACAGTATCTGGGAATAAAGAGGAATTACATTTATGTATATAACAAAAATTGACGGAAATTATAACTATAAAAATAAACCTTATTTTTCAGCAAAAATTCCGGAAAAAGAACTAATACAAGAATTGAAAAAAATTGCAGTCAGTGAAAGCGATATTGTCCAAAAACATATCTCATATTTAAATGATATGCAAAAAGGTAGTAATATCTCTCCTGAAAGAAAAGCTGAAATTAACGACTGGCTGAGTATGAAATTATATGAAGCATCATCTTTTGATCCAGTAAAAGAAGAACAAAGAGTAAAAGAACAAATTGAATATATGGAAAAAGACAAAATTCCTAATAAATTAATCCGTAAAGGGAAAAAAGTTCTTCAATTTATTAAGGAAAAAATAACCGATGAACCGGAATACGTTCATCCTATGATGCGTAGTTTTAATGCCCGAAAACATGAATTATCCTTTTTTGAGAAATTTAGGGATTTATTCTCTTCATATTTGGAATTGATCCCTAAATCGGTTCAGGAAAAAGCTAAGACATCAAAAGATAAACCACCTGAACTGGAAGATATTTTAAAACAAATCGGTCTTGAAAAATACGGACTGGACATGTCAAAACAAAGTGATAATATAGAAACAAAAGGAGTCAATATAATGGACAGCATCAATTTATCCACAAATAAAACGAATGTTACACAAGGAGTAACCATGAACAGCCATCCGCAGCAGACAATAAAAACACCTGAACTCAAGGAAGATACTTTTGAACGTGAAGATAAAAGTAAAATGAGTAAAGGGGAAAAAGCTGCAATTGCAGCAGGAGCTGCAGGTGCAGCTGCAGCTGTTACTTATATCGCAACAAGAGGAAAGAATAAAAAAGCGGGAAAACAAGCAGTTGAAGAAGGGAAGAAAATTGTTGATACCTGTAAAAAAGCCGTAAAAGAAATTATTGAGACTAAGTCACCTCAAGAAAAAGAAAATATTCCTAAAAAATTTCAGGAACTTAAGAAAAAAAACATGGAATATTATGAAAAATGGCTCAATAAAATCCCGTATGATGAAAAAGAATATGACAGATGGAGAGCAGAAGAATATGACCCGTTTATGAAGCGAATAAAAGAGAAGAATTTGTCAACTGTCGAGAAAAAAATATTTTCACTAAATCCAAATGAGCAAGTGAAAGAAAAAGAGGAGTATCTGCGTTCGGTTTTATCACGTGCACGTGACAGCGAAGCTTCATACTATGACGGACTTGTTGAATTCGAAAAATATGGAAGAAAAGAATCACTTTTTGAGGGATTCACAACAAATATTACTTATTTTCAGACAAAATTTCCCGAAAATCCAAGCGAAAAAACTGTAAACAAATTTATGGATATTTGCGAAAAATTCGGTAAAAGTATGTCTTTAGATAAATATGGTGATTTGGACAACCATACCGACGGACTTAACTTTATGGCTGTAATCTCAGAAAAAGGAGTTATAACATCAATTGACCAGTTAAAACGAGCATTAGAAAAAGGTAAAAAAATTATATGGAGTAATCGTAGTATTAACAATCTTAAATGGACATTAATGCGTGCAGAAGATGCTCCATACAAAAATAATAAAGAAGTTAAAGAAATATTGCAAAAATTCTACGATACAGCTTATGAAAACAAAAAACCTTTTATTAAAACGTTTTTTGAAGAACATGGAGATCCAAATGAATTAGAACATATAATTCTATAAAAAAGTAAATCTATAAAAATTTATTACATGTATTAGCAAAAAATAAATATTTTGTGTTTTCTAAAAAATTGGAGCAATAATAATGGACAGCATCAATCTATTCACAAATAAAACGAGTATCCCTCCACAAGGAATAACACCAAATAAACAACCGCAGCAGACAATAAAAACACCTGAACTCAAGGAAGATACTTTTGAACATGAAGATAAAACGAAATGAGTAAAGGGAAGAAAATTGCTATAGGAGCTGCAATAATTGGCGGGATTTGGGCTATTACTGAATTTATCATTTGGAGATATGACAGATCTACAAATAAAGTCTTAAAAGAAGCTGAAAAAACATTTCAAGAAACTAAAAAATCTCTTGATGAATTGGGAAATATCTAAATAATATTATGGTTAAAATATGAAAATCACTGCTATAAACAATATAAATAAAAATATTCAATATAGAAACAATAATTATAACTCTGTTTCTGGAAAATACGAAAATACCAAAAATTTAACTAAAGACGAGTTTATACATAAATCGGTTAATCCTCATAATCCAAGTTTTAAAGGCAGTGATGCTTATAAATTTGTAATGTATAATTTAGAAAACGGATTTCTTGGCTATACTAAAGAAAAAGCAAAGCTTGCACAATCTTTTTTAGTACCATTTGTTGAGTCAATAAGAAATCCTGAAATACCTGTTCCTCCGTCAATCCTTTTGCATGGTTCAGAAACAAATGTAATTAATAATATTATAAATAGAATTAATTATATCCTAAATCCACTACCTTATGATGTAGTAAAACTTGTAAAGACTTCAAAAGAGGACTTCTTTGCAAATATTAAAAATCTATTAAATGCTCATCAGATATCTAGTCAACAAGGACGTTATAGATTTATTACAGTTATTGACGAACCTGAAAATCATTTAGGAATGACATATACACAGGCTAAAAGATTGTTAAACTTTAACTTCACCCCTGAAGATATAAAAATCCTAAACGAAAATAATGATAATGTTGATAATATAAATTATTTTAAAAGTTTGCTGGATAACTGCAGTAAGCCGGCCGCTGATGGAGGTTATGCAACATCTTTTATATTTACTTCAAAAAATCCCCATTTAATTCATCCTGATTTCCGAAAAGGAAAAATGGAAAAAATTGGTTTCAACAGACCGGAAGATGCAGGTGTATTATTCCTTAATATGCTAAAATCCCATAAGGAAGCGATTGAAAATCTTGTCACAGATGACCCTACAAAAATTTATTATAAAAACAGGTTAAAAAATGTTAATCTTGAAGATTTAAGTATTCAACAGATAGATGAAATAAGAAATTTCTTTGAGCTAAACTACCCTCAAGGAGCATTCAGTTATGATGATATTAGGAATTTAACTTTTGATACATTCAGTACAATTATAAAAAATGATGAAAGAGTTCCATGGGTGGACTGTTTGTATGCAACGCTAAATAACAGCAAAAGATCCTATACTCCTGAACAAGTAGTAAGACAAATGGAAATTTCAGATTTATTTGAAAAACGCCAATCTATGTATAACTTCTTAAAAAACAAATTCGAAAATGGAGACATAAGTCCAGAAGAAATAATACAGTTTGATTTTCATGCTGCAGTAAGAAAAGCCCAAATAACTATGTTAGAAAAATTAGAAAAAGAAGGTAAACTTAATATTTATGATAAGTATACTTTGAAAAAATTTAAAGAAGAAGAATTATAATTTATTTCAAAGATATTGTTAAATGTAGATTTTTTAATGTTAAGTTTTCCACAAATTACAATATTAACATAAAATTAACACTTACTTGGCTATTATGAAATATAAAAATTAAACCTATAATGTCAGTAATATGGACATTACTAAAGATTTTGGTATTAGCCAGCAAGAAATTAGAAAAGCAAAAGGACTTACTCAAGCTCAATTAGCTGAAATGGTTGACCTTGAAATAACTAGTATTTCAAGAATTGAAAATGGCACAAGATTTCCGCAAAAAGAAAATATTGAAAAATTTGTTGAAGCATTAGATTGTAATATTAAAGATTTATTTGATTTTGATTACATCAAAACCAGAGATGAATTAAGAACTTACATTGATAAAAAGTTAGATGAAGCATCCTTAAATGATTTGCAATTCTATGTTAGACTTATAGATGCACATTTTGAGACTAGAAAATGACAGACTCTCCAACTGTCAGCGATTATAAAAAGAAAATCGGGGCAAATATTGCAAAATACAGAAAAGCCAAAGGTCTTACTCAAAAAGAACTGGCTCATTTTGCAGGTATAACTTCTCAAACTTTGTCTTGTATTGAAATCGGGATTAATAATCCGTCTTTTAATGTAATGATTAAAATTGCAATAGCTCTTGAAATTCCGCTTTCATATATATTCACTTTTGACGAAAATACATACGATATACAGGATAAGCAGTTATTATTTTTAGCCTTTGAAGCGTTCAAAGATCTTGATTATAAAGACAGAGAGATCGCGTTCAAGTTAGTTTAATGTTTTAAAAATGAGAAGAAGTCTTAAAAGATTATTTTTTTGAGGTATAAAACTCTTTTACTAATTTAGAATACTTTATCATATGCTGTAACAGATGTTCGTCTAAATCTTTTAATTCGGTATTCAAATAATCTAAAAGATTTTGTTTGGAAGGTTCAAGCCCATCTTTGCAGTCAAAATTAAATAGTTCTGCATAACTTACCCCTAATTTTTCAGCGAGAAGTTCTATTGTTGAGAATGATGCGGCTCTTTCACCTATCTCTATTAAAGTAATTGAATTAGTCTGTAAATCACATAATTCGGCTAATTCTTGTTGTGTCAATCCTTTTGCTTCTCTTATTTTCTTTAGTCTTTTCCCGAATAAATTTTTCAATTCCATATTATTAAAATTATAACTAATGCATAATTTATAACGATAGACTATACATATTGTGTCAGACATCTGTAATGATATTTTGAAATTTGAATGCAACAGAAATATTATTTTAAATTTTCACCTTTTATATTACTGGTGTAAGCTAAATAAAAATAAACCTATTGAACACTTAACCGATGATGAATGTAAAATTATAGTAGCACTATTTGCAGGATTACCTGATGAAGAAATACTGGAAGGATTAAATTTACCAAATACACCTATTAACATTAATTATATTTATTCAATATTTAAAAGTTTACCGAAAAAATTTCATGTAACTAATTTAACTCAGGTTATTTTTAGAATTGTACTGTTAAAGCCTGATATATGGGCTCTACCGACAATAGAAAAAATGTTATTTGAAATTAAGACTATAAACCGGGGAATGTATGATTAAGATTTCTTGATATAGTTGGTTTATGGGAGCAAAATGCTCCCTTTTTTATTATGGAGTTTCATTATTGCGTTTCCATAAATTAGCACTATCTGCATTATAGAAGAATACCTCTAAAGTTGTTTCACGTTCTCTTTTCGCAAAAAAGTATCTGCTTTATCCCGTTTGTCCTGATATTTTTCTTTAGAGCATAGACTTATATATACTCTTTTTATTTTTAAATTTTTACTTATGGCATCAAAGATATGTTTGTCTTTTTTATCAAGAGAATGTCCATGAACAAATAAAACACCTTTAATTTCATTTAACTTCGAATAACAATATGAAAGATATTCATTGTTTTCTTTTAGAATTTTGTTTAATTTATTTGTGCTACTTCCCTCCGTTACTATTAAAGGATATTTATTGTTATATATATTCTCTTTTATAATATCCATTAGATATCTTCCATTATTTTGGGGTTTACAAATTAAACCATAAGCCTTTTTATAAATATGTAATGCACCATGTAAATAAAAAACATTCTGTTTTTCTTTTTGTTTCCAAGCTAATTCATTGTAGTATGGTCTAAACCCATCATCCATTTTAAAAATTTCTATATTAGAGTATTTTTTCAAAAAATCTTCTCTATTAAGCAAAACCCAGTATAAAAGGCAATCATAATTTAAAGTAAAAATTTTATGAAAATTTGAAAGAAAAACTAAAGTTTTAAACATTCTATCTTTTTCAATATCATTTTGTGAAGAAGGATGAATCTCTAATATACGATTGATTAATTCGTCTCGTAAATTAATAGCTTCTTGATATAATCTACCACTTGTTGTTAATCTACGGTCATATGCATTTAATAACTGTGCAGAACTTTCTAACTTTTTTATAATTACTTCAAAATCAGATGTATTAAATGTATGAAAAACGCTTTTTATATAAAAAGGAATATTAGGAGAATCTAATAGACTTTAATAATCAAATCTCTTTTCATCAAAAGCCATACTAAAACCATTTCCAAGCAATATATTTCTTTGACAACCGTTAGTTTCAGAAATAACCTCTTCAAATTTTGGAAGACGTTCCACTATACCTCCTATAACTTGCAAACAAGAATAGCATAATATTATAAAAATTATATACTTTAATTTGATGAAAATTTGTATAATATAAAATGACAAAAATTTAAGAAAACTCAAACTTCAAGTTGCCGAAAATAATCAAACCATGTGGAACAAATAATCAAACCATGTGTTCTTTTACAATATCATTGTGATACCGATTGTTGACTGATGAAATTATATTAGAGTTGATTATTATAGTTTATATGAATATATTTGTTATTAACGGGCACAATTATAATCCTTTTGCTCAAGGAAGACTTAACAGAGCGCTATTTAACAAAATTATTGAAGTGCTTACACCTGGCAATAGTTTATTAACTACTACAATAGAAGACGGCTACGAGATACAAGAAGAAATCGAAAAGTTTCGCGGTTCTGATATTGTTATTTACCAAATGCCAATATATTGGTTTTCGTTTCCGCATTTTACTAAAAAATATATTGATGAAGTTTATCTGTACAATGTATTTTTTACCTCATCTGAAAAATACGGACACGGCGGATTAATGAAGGGCAAAAAATACATGTTTTCTCTAACTTGGAATGCAACATATGATGCATTTTATAAAACTTCCGGCTTTATGGACGGTCGAGGGGTTGATGAATTTATCATTGCAATGCATAAAATACAAGAATATTGCGGTTTTGAAAGACTTCCAACATTTTCATGCCTTAACGTTGTAAAAGCTCCTAACATTGAACAATACCTTAAAGATTTAGAGGTTCACCTGTGCAAATATATATTAAACATTTAATTTAATTGACAAATTATTATATTTATAATAATTTCAAAGACAAAAGGAGTATTAAAAAGTCTTTATGTCTTTATTTAAAAAATTATTTCCTAATATTAAACAAAAAAACAATTCAAGTATTATTGTTGATAATGGAAAGAATAATAGGCTTATTTTGTTTGATGCAGACGGTAAAGAAACAGCTTCTCAATATTTAACTAATTTAGAAGTTTATTTTTACGGAAATAATAACTCTATCAAATTATATAACTCATTGCGTTTTGACAGGCTAACTAAAATAGTATGCTCTGAAAATAATCAGGTTTTTATAGATAAATCTGATTATATTATTGGACTTATAATTCCTTATTGTATGAGCCCTTATTCTAAATTAATTATCGGGAAAAGTTTTTCATGCGGCACAACGCAATTTAGACTTCATCAAGAGCCTTATCTTGAAATTAGAATAGGGAACGATTGCATGTTCTCTGAAAATGTTTATATAAAACCATCTGATGGACATACCATTATTGACTCACTCAGTAAAAATGTAATTAATTATCCGAATAATATTGAAATTGGCGATCATTGCTGGATTGGCAGAAATGTTTCCATATTAAAAGGTTCAAAAATCCCAATGAATTCAGTTGTCGGC
>ULUL01063708.1_pt1 | contig 24671 bp, 24 predicted proteins | sample 1958481 | NCBI WGS metagenome assembly ULUL01 (sample SAMEA4835759, study PRJEB28245) | human gut metagenome | biome: gut microbiome; material: fecal sample | place: Denmark | collected 2008 | reverse complement strand
CGTCTATTCATGCCTTTTGCCTCCTTTTTAACTTATTAACTATTTAACTATATTATAACCTTTTTTAATAATTTTTTCAAGTCATTTTTATTTAAAAAGTTCATTGAACGTAATCCATGCGGAAAGCACATGCTGTACATTATCAATTCTTATTTCTTTTGACTTGTTGCCAGCCTTTGCAGAACGCCAGTATGCATTATTTGGAAGCCCGCCTTTCTTGTCTCCGGTTTTAACCTGATAGCGGCCCAAGAACCTTGTTCCAAGTCTTAATCCGTTCATAACCCGATGTTTTAAATCTTCGTCATCAACAACAGCGTATATCGCAACAAGTCCTTCCATCATTGTTCCGATACTGCAAAGCCGCGCATTACCCCTGAATGAGCCTACAAGCGGGTCTTTTGCGTCTGTAATCTGTTTTGACAAAATCGAATTGGCCATCTGTTCAGCATGTTTTTGTAACAAAATTTTCTCATCTTTTGTCAAAGTATTATTTTGAGTTTCAAAAAGTTTTTTAGTCGCAAGCATTGCCCAGTGGTCAAACGGGACGTCTGTACCTTTATTTTTTCGGGAATTTGCAAGGTATAAAAGCGTATTTTTAGATGCCGCAATCCATTTTGGCTGAGGATCTACATCATACAAGTACAAAAGCCCCAATGCTGCTTCGCCCGGATAGTACAATGATACAAAGTTTTCGTCCTTCTGTTTTGCGTCAACTAAATATTTTGAATAAAAACTCCCATCACTTTTCTGCATGTAAATAATAAAATTTCCAAGCCCGCGGATTGTTTCTAAATCAACTTTTTTGTCAGGATAAAGGTTTGAAAGCCCGATTAAAGCCAAACCTGAGCCGCCAAGCTTTGCCTGAGGCGAGTCGAGTTTTTCTTCTTCCATTTTAGAAACAACGGCGAACATGTCAGGCGAAATTTTTTTAACATAATTTTTTATAAAATATTCAGAAGCCTTGTAGCGTTGTTTTTGCAGCGTGTAATCGTTCAAATATTTTTCGCACAAATACATTGAATACAAAGTTCCAGCATGACGCAGGGCGTTATATTTTTTGCTGTTGTATTTGACTTGCGGATTAAGATTTGTGAGGTATACAAACCGGCCTGAAGGCAGCGTCGCGTTAGAAAGATATTCAATTGCAAGCGGAATTTCCTCAGTCATAACTATGCTGTCTTGTTTTTCTTTTGTCATAAAAGCTTCGGCGGCTTTTTGCTTTGAGACAAACGCACTTACAAATGCCGCAGCGCACAAAAGCAATATAAAAATATATTTAATTTCAAAAAAGTAATTTTTCATAATAAAAATTATAACACAATTTTCAAAAAAGTCTTGCAATTTAAAAAAAATATGCTACAATTATAGCAGAAATAGGAGAAGGTTAGATGATAAGCGGTTTGAACACGAACACGCAAAATCAATACAAACAAGCGTTAATTCAAAAAAATTACAATGAAATTTACGCACATGAGCTTGCGCACCAGAGGGCAGGCGGAAGCCTTGCTGGCGGCATTGTAATTGAAAGAAACGCTGAAGGTATTCCGGTCAGCGGACACGTTCCAATAAAAATGCCGGTTCTTGACAAGAGCAATCCGGACAAAACAATTAAAGATGCCAATACCGTAATTGCCTCTGCAATGGCGCCTTCAGATCCGTCATCTCAGGATTACAATGTTGCAAACCAAGCCCGCAGCATTAAATCCCTTGCCCAAAGTTACAAAAACGAACACACAGGCAAAAAACTTGATATAATAGGTTAGCTATGAAGAAATACTTTTTATTTATTTTAACAGCACTCATAATAGGTGCTGGTGTACAAAGTGCTGTTTTTGCAGAACCCGTGGTTTACAACACTCAAACCCAAAAAGTTCACAAAGTAAACTGCCAATGGGCAAAAAAATGCACGAAAAACTGCGTTAAAATCGACCGCAAAGACGCATACGCCCGCGGCGGAATCCGCTGCAAATCTTGCGGAGGCTAAATCTGGACGCGAATTAGACTGTTAACTTTGTTAATATATTCATCATTTTCGAAGTCTTGAACAGCTTTACGCATATTTTTTTCAAGTGCAAGTTCGGTAATCACAGTAATATTTGCCGTGTTATCCTCTGAAACACCGCGCTGTACTATACTTTGCAAACTTATGTCATTATCTTCACAAATTTTTCCGATAGTACCGATTACGCCCTTATTATTCTTTGCGTTGATGGAAAGATAATATTTGTTCATAGTATCGTTAATATCAACACAGTTAGCCTTCGCATCATGCCGGCAGCGCATCATCGGCAGAAGATAATCAGTCTTGCCTATTTCAGCGGTAATGGCCAGAATATCACCAACAACTGAGCTTGCCGTCGGGAATTCACCGGCGCCCGGGCCTGAAAGCGTAATATCCCCAATCGGATGCCCTGAAAGGCTTACGGCATTAGTTACGTAATCGATGTGCGCAAGAGTTGATTTCTTAGAAATCAGCATTGGATGAACCCTAACATCTGCATTGTTGTCTTCGTCAATTGAGGCGGAGGCAATAAGTTTAATTTTGTAGCCCAAATCGTTTGCGGCCTGCATATCTTGCGCGCGGATTTTCGTAATACCTTCGCGGTAAACGTTTTCGATTTTAATACGCTTTTTGAAAGCAATTGTTGCTAATGTTGTGATTTTGTATGCAGCATCAAAACCTTCAACATCGCCTGTCGGATCTGTTTCTGCATAACCAAGCTCCTGTGCTTCTTTCAATACATCAGCGTATGACGCGCCTTGCACATCCATTTTTGTCAGAATATAATTTGTCGTTCCGTTAAGAATTGCTTCAATTTTGTTTATTCTGTTGCCCGCAAGAATTGTCTTTATAGGCATAATAATCGGAATACCGCCTGCGATTGCGGCTTCATAAAGAATTACGCGGTTGTGTTCTTCTGCAAAATTAAAAAGCTCTTCGCCGTGCTTTGCAAGAAGTTCTTTATTAGCAGTAACAATGTGTTTGCCGTTTTTAACAGCTCGTTTAATCAAGTCAAAAGCAGGCTCAACACCGCCTATAAGTTCGCAGACAATGTCAATATCAGGATCATTAACCACATCTGATGGATTATCAGTCAAAATTGATTTGTCAAGATTTTTGATATTTCGCGGTTTGTTAACATTTTTTACCGCAATTTTCGTAACTTCTAAATTTCTAAAAGGCAAAAGGGTTTTGTAAACGCCGGTTCCGACCGTACCCAAACCTATAATTCCGATTTTAACTTTATTTTTTTCACTTTTCATAGAACAATATTAGCACAAAAAATTATTTTAACCAATCTGTGCACAGTTTGACAAAACGGTCTTTCTCATCCAAAAACAAGTCTTCTGCATGAAGACCGTTCTCGAAAAGTTCGTATTTCTTTATGCATTCGGCTTTTTGGTAAAGGCTTTCGGTGTGGTGCGGAAAAACGGTCTTGTCGTGGCAGCCGGCAACAAAAAGCGTCGGCACGCTGATTTTATCCACCAAATCTATGGGGTTAATCTTTTTATGAATTACAATTGACGGTCTTATTGAACACCAGCGCCGCGGTTCAAACTTTTTTAAGGTAGGTATGAATGCGTTTTTGTGCCACATATGGTTTTCGATTTTCTCAAATACGCTGTAGGGCGAAACCGCAATAACTTTGTCCACATCATTTTTACGCGCGCTATGGATTAAAACCAGCCCTCCGCCCAGCGAAAAGCCAATTAGATAAATCTTTTTATAATGTTTTTTCGCAAAGTCAACAACCGCTTCGACATCGAGGGTTTCCTTAGCGGTAAACGTGTAGAACCCGGAGCTTTTGCCATGACCGCGAAAATCCATTGATATAACATCGAAATCCCCGCAAAAAGCCTCTGCCATTTTGCTAAAAGCATTGCTGTCCTTTGTCATAAACCAGCCAGGGCATATGATTATAACTTCATCATACCCGTTTTTGTGCCAATTTATGGATATATTAATATTGTCTTTAGTTTTTAAAAACAGATTTTCCACTAATATTTTTCAACTTTTCCGTTGTTGTGCGATATGGAAATTGTATCATAATTTCCGAGATAATTCTCTTTCTTAACAGTTGAAACAAAGCTGTCTTCACCGGGCATATCTCTTTTCAATGACTTAACAACCTTGCCAGATTTTGTATCATAAACTTCATAATCGCTGACAATCCAGCTTTTACCTTTTTGTGCAAGGTCTTGGATAAGAATGCGGGTTTTATCAATGTGCTTATTTTTTGACGGCTGTTCGTATTGGAAAACACGTCTTAATTTTCCGGTAGATCTGTCAGTAAATTGTGCAACCAAATTAGTGTCAAAGCTTTTCGGGGTAAAATGTATATTCATAAATTCGCCTTTCTTTTAGTGTACTTTCTACACTAAAAGTATACAGCTTTAATCTCTCTTGTAAAGAGCAATTTAAAAAATTCTTTTTATTGCCTCAACAATCTTTTTTATCAAACAGGATAAAGAAAACTTCTCATCCGGCATAACAGGCTCTTTGCTGAAGCCGAAAACATCTTTGCCTTCATTTTTTGCAAAAATACTGTCATCAGTCAAATAGAATTTTTCTTTATTTTCTTCTTTTTCTTTTTTCCCCTGCGCCATGTAACCGAGATTACCGCCGCCTCCATCGTTGTTCATGCTAGCAGCTTCTCTTATAACAGGCTTGACGCTTGCAACGTTAAAATCGAAACTCATAACATTTTTCCCTTTTTGTTAGTTCCCTTATATATATAAAGTATTTTTAACATGAAGAAATGTTACAATTATCGAAAATTCTTTACAAAATTTTACAAAGTGTTATGGCCGCTCAAACTTTATCACTGACTGGGTTTTGAAACCAATCTCAAACAAATCACGCTTTCTGATAGCCGAGGTTATATCCGGGTAATAGTCCGGAGTGTTTGGTGTAACTATAAATTCGACTATGTTGCTGTCTTCGTCATAGTTTAGTTTAATCTTTCTTATCAAAGCAAGATGCGCACGGTCAAAGCCATCTGCTATCCGTAATATTCCCCCAAGACGCTTTACAATTTTTCTGTCTTTTTTGTCCAAATCCGAATAGATTTCGTGCTTTTCTTTATCAGGAAGCCCCCCGCGGTGATAGCGCGCAATGCAGGCTATCAAATCAGTATCATGCTCATCAAAACCTTTTATACCGTTTTCAACAATCATTTTCATACTGTGTTTGTTGTGGCCTTTTGATTCAATGTAATACCCGATATCATGCAAAAGTGCGGCATTTTCAAGAAGTTTTCTAAAGTGTGAAGGCATTTCCATTATCTTTTCGCAAACCTCGTCAAAAATCATTACAGCAATCCGCCTGACTTCTGTCGGGTGCGAGCTGTCGTAGGAATATTTTTTTAGAAAATCTTCTGCTGAAAGTTTCATAAAAATAAATTAGCAAAAAAAATCATTCATTGCAATTTATGTGCTATAATTAAAATAGCGCAAGCCGGCAGAGGGTGGAACAGGTTTGCAGACGTGCAAGCCTGTGCAGACCCGTTTAATGCCGGCGAGTAAGAAGCGCAAGCCGGCAGACGTGTTCATCTGTGGTTCGTCGTTTAAGGCCGGCGAAAAAGTAATTACGGGATGGTTATAGGCAATTATGATAAATGATAATTTAAATAGTTTTGATTTTTCACCCGAGGTTCTGGATGAAATTCAATCTAACATTGAAGAAATAATTAAAAGTTTCCCAATCTCTGACGGAAGCAAGCTCGATGTTATAAAAAAAATTAATTTTATGTATTCTCAAACGCGCTATATGTCTGTAACAGATCCGCTCACAGGGCTTTACAACAGAAGATACCTTGAAAATATTCTTGAACGTGAGTTTCTGCGCGCAAAAAGATATCAAAATGAATTATCTATCGCGATTTTTGACATTGATTTTTTCAAAAAAGTCAACGACACATACGGACATCTTTGCGGGGATTATGTCCTGAAAGAAACGGCCTACCTCGCGCTTGAAACCTTTAGAAAAACCGATATAGTATTCAGATATGGCGGAGAAGAGTTTGTCGTTATTTTGACCGAAACCCCGCTTAATAAGGCACAAATCCCATTAGAAAGGTTTAGAAAAACCATCGAAGATTACCCTTTCAGATATGACGGTCAAAATTTGAAACTTACAATAAGCATCGGCGCAGATGAAATAAAACAGGACTGTGAGGATTACGAATATCTTTTAAAGAATGCTGACAAAGCCTTATATAAAGCCAAAGAAGCCGGAAGAAACCAATTAATTATTAATAAATAAAAGGAGCGCTCTAAAAAAGAACACTCCTTTATAGGTGAAAAGACAACAGCTGTAGGCCTCAGCCGGCTCGCGCTTCTTACTCGCCAGCATTAAACGGCATTCCACAGCCGCGCACGTCTGCGCGTCTCCTCTCACAAAACAATACTTAATTGTTTTGTTCGGCAGAGTAGCCTCTGCCGGCGAGCGCTTCTTACTCGCCGGCATTAAACGGCATTCCACAGCCGCGCACGTCTGCGCGTCTGTTACAGCCTCTGCCGGCGAGCGCTATGCGGTTTTCTTATGTTCGCGCTTTTCTTTCATTGCTTCGGCTTTGGCTTTTGTTTTTTCTATGCCTTCTTTGATATCTTCTTTTACGTCATGCGCTTTCTCTTTAACTTTTTCTGCGCCTTTTTTAATACCTTCTTTCATTTCATCTGCTTTTTCATGCGCCTTTTCGGCTGCATGTGCCGCTTTTTCTTTTAGTGTTTCCTTTTCTTGCATTTTGTCGTTTTTCATTCTATTGTTCCTTTCAAATAAATTCTGTACAAACGTTTTGGGTTACATAGATTATAAGTTATTTTTGAACCCCTTTAACCCGAAAAAAGTATAATTTTTCAAATTCATATGTTATACTTTTATGTAATAAAAGAGGAGGCAAGCATTGAAAGCACTTATCTGGCACAAAAACGGCTCTATAGAATTGGCGGACAAGCCCGTTCCTGAAATTCTTGATCCGCGCGACGCAATTGTTAAAATAACAATGTCATCAATTTGTACAAGCGATTTACACATAACTAAAAACGCTGTGCCGCGGGCTATTGAGGAAACAACTCTCGGACACGAATTTGTTGGAGAAGTCGTAAAAGTCGGAAGTGCTGTTAAAAAGCTTAAACCAAACGACCGCGTGGCTGCAAATTGTATAACTTTTTGCGGCGAATGTTTTTACTGCAAGCGCGGTTTCATAAACAATTGCGAAAACGGCGGGTGGGAAATCGGCTGCCGCATTGACGGGTGCCAGGCTGAATATGTACGTGTACCTTATGCTGATACAGGCTTGTCAATAATTCCGGACAATGTGAGCGATGAAGATGCACTTTTTACAGGAGATATTTTATCAAGCGGATATTTCGGAGCTGAACTCTGTGAAATTAAGCCGGGTGATACAATTGCGGTTATCGGCGCCGGGCCTGTCGGGCTTTGCGCTATGATGTGCGCTAAAATCTTCGGCGCCTCAAAAGTTATAGCAATAGACATAGATGAAAACCGTCTTGCTATCGCAAAAGAACATTGTCTTGCAGATGTTTTTATTAATCCTTCAAATCAAGACGCTGAAAGCATAGTTAAATCAGAAACTGAAAACCGTGGCGCTGACGGAGTAATCGAAGCCGCCGGAGGTGAAAATACTTTCCAAACCGCCTGGAAAATTGCACGCGCAAATGCTATTGTTGCTGTTGTCGCTATGTATGAAAAAAATCAAATTCTGCCGCTGCCTTCAATGTACGGGAAAAATCTTATCTTCAAAACCGGAGGGGTTGATGCAATCCACTGTGATAAACTCTTAAAACTTATTGAGCAAAAGAAAATTTCTACCAATTTTTTAATTACGCACAAGTTTCCGCTCAATGACATTATAAAGGCTTATGAAGTCTTTGAGAAAAAATCCGGCGGCTGCATTAAAATTGCAATCTCTTCTTAACATAAACTTTTGTAACAGTTTTATAAAGTGTTATTTTTACATTTTATAAACGTTCAAATCTCATTTTTGAACTTTTTTAATCAAAGACTTCTATTTTTATAAAAATAAAGTAATTATTTTTGTCATTTTCATGTTACTTTTGTAGTAAATTCACCAATTTACTGTAATTTTCTCTGCCTTCCAAGGCATTGACGAATTTTGCACAATCCTGTATAGTAAATTTTAAGATTATGAAAAACCACCTCAATTTAAATCTTAATAAGCAAATTCTATCGGTCATGGCCGTGCGTTTTTGCCTACGATTACAAAATTTGCAGGTGTGAAGTTTTATCATTTTCCATCATCAATATTCTATTACACCTGCAATCTATAAAAGATGCAGGTTTTTTGTTTAAACTCAGCACCAGGCAATAAAGGAGAAAGTATCAATGAGAATTAACCCTATTCAAACATTTTCAAGACCCAATTTTTACAACAGCAAACCGCAGGCGCCAAAGCCTCTTCAGCCCGACACAAGCGCTCAAGTCCCCACGGAATTAGCAGACATTACACATAACAAGGCAATGATTAATTTTAAAGGAATTCACCCATCCTCAATGGCGCTGAGTAAACATCTCCCGCTCGAAGACCGCCTTGCCTCACTATTTGAAATATTAAATTACGGCGACGTTATTCTGGTCGGAAAATCATTAAAAGACGTTCAAAAGGCACTTAAAACAAATGCAGGTGCCATAAAGCAGGTTATCAAAAAGGCGACCTTTGTCCCGGAAGACAACATTGACGGCGTTTTAGCTTTCTTCAAGCACAATACCGGCGAAACTGAAGTCCTTAATCCGAACAAAGAAAGTCTTTTATTCCGCTCCGGCAAAGACGAATACCCCCTCAAATCCGGTGAAAGTTTTTATCTTACCCCGGGCGATACGATAAAACTCAAAAACCGCGTTATTCAGTACAAAGAACACCCGAAAGCTGACTTGTCTTTAGGCAGAAGCTTGTTTTCTACAGTTTTTAATTATGAAAACGAGGCCAAAGATGTCATGAAAAAACACAACATGAAAATGTTTATGAAGCTTGCACAGGAAAAACGCGGCACAAATACCGTAACTTTTAAAGATGTAGGCGGCCAAGATGAAGCTATAAAAGAATTAAAGCGCGGAATTATCTACCCGATTAAAAATCCGGAAGCTTTTGAAAACATGGAAATAAACCGCGGCTATATACTTTACGGCCCGTCAGGCACCGGCAAAACCCATCTTGCACGCGCGCTTGCAAATGAATGCGACGCTCATTTTATGCAGGTTAACGGCGCTGAAATGGAATCCAAATTCATTGGTGAATCAGAAGAAAATTGGAGAACACTTTTTTCAGAAGCCATTGAAAACCAGCCAACAATCATGTTTCTTGATGAATTTGACAACGTAGCCAAGGTGAGAAACACTGAAAACGACCCCTACGGTGCTAAGGTTACAAACCAAATTCTGACATTAATGACAGACATTGATAACAACAAGGATGATGTCTTCGTAATCGCAGCAACTAACAAGCTTGACGTTCTCGATGAAGCAATCAAACGTTCAGGGCGTTTCGGCAAATGGCTCGAAATGCAGACTCCTGATTTGAATGGAGTTAAGCAGATTTTCAAAATTCATGCAAAAAACAAACCAATAGAAAACGACCTTGATTTAGAAAAGTATTACAAGAAAATGCATGATTTAAATGTTACCGGTGCAGATATCAGGGCGATTATCAACAACGCTTACGACAACAGTTACGAAAGGCTCGGAATTTACGCCAAAATGGATGCGGGAACCTTTAAACCTTCTGATATGGAGGATTTAAAAATTACCCAGCCGGACTTAGAACAGGCATTGGAAAAATTCACCAAAATGCGCAAGCCGCAAAGAAAATCCGTCGGATTTATAAACAAGTAAGAAACTAGAAATCTCACCTTTATACAGGGCTTCGGCTCTGTATTTTTTTTATGGCAAGGTATTTCTTCCGCTTCTTTTCGTCAAATTTTTCAATCGCATACCTAAGCATTGTTCTGGGCATGTAAGGAGCGTTTTTGTCTAAGAATTTTTCAAGCGCCGTCTGATTGCGTTTGCCTGCTTCTCTAAGCATCCATCCGCACGCTTTGTGCATCAAGTCGTGGCTGTGGCCCAAAAAGTATTCACTAATATCAAATATATAATCAAAACTGTTTTGTTTAATAAAATATAAAGAACTTACAACGCTTATCCGCTCTGACCAAAGGTGCGACGACTGTGCAAGCCTTCTTAAATCATCTTCACTCCCGTAATTGTACACAAAATCCCCAGCAATATACGGAGCTGTCAAATCCACCAAATCCCAGTTATTTATGTAATTTGTATTGTTTATGTACAATTCGTAAATCTTTTTCTTATCAATGCCCCTTTGATACTTCAAAACGCACATCAAAAGCGCCCCCAAGCGGATTTCATGAAAAGAACTTTTTAAAAGCTCTTGTATTTCATCCAATGGCATTTCTTTATAGAATTTCTTTGCAATTGCGCGCGTCTGCGGCACGGTCAAACCTAAAAAAACATCGCCTTCCCCGTAATCGCCTTTGCCGGTCTTGAAAAATCGCGAAAGATGTCTCGCTTTTTCTTCATTTTTTAATTCTGTAAATTCATTTAAAAAGTTTTGTATCATTTTTTTATTATAATAACAAAAAAAATTTTTTACCAATTTTATTTACCTACATAAAAGGAAAAAATATGCAGATACAAAATAATTATTCACCAAACTTTAGAGGACTTGAGGTTTCAAAAGACGCTAAAAAGCTTATGAAATATGCTGACAGGGTTGTCAGAAAGGTTAATCCTGAATTCAAAGAGGTTGTAGTCGAAGAAGGAGGCAGGCTGCCAATTTTGTCTACTCTTATTGAAAAAATCGCCAAAAGGCAGATAGATAACCCTAACCATATTAAAATAGATCTTTTGGACAGAAATAAAAAATTACTTCAAATAAAACTTTTAGATAATAAAGGCTACACCAACCGCACCTGGGAAATGAGCCCGATGCCAAAGCTTGGGTCATTTAGAGAAATCTATCCGGATGCCCCTTTTCATTATTCAACGGATTACAACAATGGCAAAATCTACGGCAAACACGAATTTTACAATCTTCTCGACACTGTTGAATTTCACGCTGATAGACTTAAAGAACAGAACCTCGTAATCCCCAAAATCAGCCACAAAGCTTTACCAAAAGTTGAAAAAATAAAGCCGCACCATCAAAGAAATATTTTACACGTGCAAAGACCGTTTTTAAAACTTCGGAAAATGCTTGAGAATTTAAACAAACCTGAAAAGCACAAACCTTCTGAAAAACCGCACATTCCGCGCAAAATGAAAAAAGCGCTCCAAAAATCAGGTGCTTAAGCATTTTTACGGCGAATTGCGAGAACCAACGGGATTATTATAAATGCTGAAACTCCAAAATATCTGAAAGTTTCAACATATCCCCAAAGGCTGGCCTGCTGCAAAAGTTGATTATATATCTGGGTTTGAGCCATATGGAGCGCTGTTGCCCAGTCTGTATTCTGAACAAAACTTGCCGCTAATGAATTTAGTTTTTGCATGTAAGCATCCGATGAAAAGTTTAAATGTCCAACCATCATCATCTGGTGCATTTGCGAAAATCTCGTTATCATTGTTGTAGCAATTGATGTTCCAATGGCGGCACCTGTGTTCTTTAACAAATTCTGAACACCTGCCGCATTTGTCTGCTGCTCGTTTGTCAAAGTAGAACAAGATAACGTCATCATAGGCACCATTGCCATAATCATTCCAAGGCCAAACACAAAATTAGGCAAAGCAATATCAATCAGGGCGATTTGCGTGTTTATTTGCCCAAACATCAGCCCGCCTATCCCTAGAATTATCAAACCACATACAATCAACGGTTTCGCACCGATTTTAGGAGTCAAAACCCCGCACAAAACGGTCGCAAGCAAACATCCGCCTCCGCGAGGAACCATTGATAACCCGCTTAAAAATGAAGTATAACCCATTAACTGCTGCAACATTGACGGCAAAATAGCAGCCGATGCCATCATTACCCCCATAAGAACAAACAAAACCGTCGTTCCGAAAAAGAAGTTTTTATCTTTTAATACTGACAAATCAATCAGGGGCTTCTTCTTTTTTATTTGAATTGTGAAGAATGCAACCATCGCCATCATTGAAATAGCAAAGGTTTTGCATATCCAAGCCGCCGAAAACCAGTCTGCATCATTGCCTTTATCAAGTACCACCTGCAACGTCAAAAGCCAAACACATAAAAAGAAAAATCCAGAATAATCCATAGTTACACTTTTTTGTTTTTTAGCATAAGGCGGGTCTTCAACGAGTTTTTTAATCAAGTGGAAAGCAATTATCCCAAAAGGCACATTAATAAAATATATGAACGGCCAAGACAGGGTTTCGGTAAGCCACCCTCCAAGCGCCGGCCCCATAATAGGCGCCATTACAACCCCAAGCCCGAAAACTGCCATTGAAGCAGCACGCTGCTCTTTTGGAAAAATTTCAAAAATAATCGCCTGAGATATCGGCATAATTCCGCCGCCTCCAATGCCCTGCAAGATACGTGAAACAAGTATCATAGGCATTGAATTCGACAATCCGCAAAGAACTGAAGCAACTGTAAAAATAGTTACGCTTATGAGAAAATACGCTTTTCTCCCCAAAAGTTTTGAGAAAAAGTCAACAGCGGGAATTACAATACCGCTTGCCACAAGGTAGCTTGTAATAATCCAAGTTGATTCGTTATGACTGACAGAAAAACTTCCTGCCATATAAGGCAAAGCAACATTTGATATGGTTTCATCCAGTGCAAACATAAATACCGTAAGCATTACAGGTATCATTGTCAGCCATGGATTAACACTTGCCTTCCACGGTTCTGCCGGGGGTTGCTGCATATTCTCCTCCAATATTGTAGATTTATCTACATAAATTTAACCACAAAAAACCGGCTTTGCCAATGAGAAAATTTTTACTGTACAGGTGTGTAATTTATGACTGATTTTTCATCAGTTGCTTCAAGCTTGAAAATAACCGGGCGCAAACCGTCGTTACAAGAGACGATTGCAACACCAGGAATTTTAATCCAGTCGCCGTAGTAAAAAAGTTCTTTATATGCGCCGTGAGAAAGTGCAAAAACATATTGATAAACAGCTTTCCAAGCTTCATCACAAAAACCCTCGGGTTTTGCGTAATCTGCATAAAAAACTTGGCCTACCGTCATCATAGGACAAGCTTTTAAACCTTCAGCTCCATATTCTTTTGCAAGTTCTTCATCAAGAGTTGTCTTTAATACAGTGATTTTAACTTTATTCATAACCAAGTCCCTTTTTACAAGTAACACTTGCTTTCTTCGCCTTCGACACCCGCGTATAATTCAACGTATTGCTTTGCCGGGCTGGAGTCGATTTTGGTTAAGAGAACCTCTTCAATCTGGAAAAACCCCACATCGCCTGACATTGTAATATCAATTCTTATAGGCTTGCGCTCACCGTGGTGAATTCCGACGCGATTAATAGCATTCGCTGAATATTTGTGAATATCACCGACACGCGGAGTTGTATTGATTGAAAGCGGAATTCTTGCGCGGCCTTTTGTCATATCGCAGCCGTCTGCAATTAAAATTATACCTGCTTCTATTGAGTGGATTCTTTTGAACGACATATGGCCTGCTATAGCTTCTGTTGCAAGGGACTTTATAACCACGCGCTTGTGAAGATCTTGAGCAAATACATAATTCAATGCTCTTTCCATGATAGGCTGCGAAAGTATTACAGACATATCTTCATGCCCTTGTCTTCCGATTGACATGCCTAAATCGTGCATTAAGCCGGCTAAAATTACAGCGCACATACTGTCTTCAAATGTTCCTATTTCTTCTTTTTCAAGAGAAGTCTTTATTCCCGACTGTTGAAGAATATTAAGCATTTTAATTGCATTACCCGCCACCTGACGCATATGCACTGGCCCGTGGTCGTTGAACCCAAGACGCTTGATAGATACTGAATTTGCATATTCTTGCAATTCCTGCAATTCTTCGTCCGCAAAAAGGTAATTGACCAACTTCAAACAGTTTTCGCTGTTTTCTAATCTTTTTAAAATTTTATTTTCTAAAGCTATTTCTTTAACTGATTTCATAATTTTTGCCAATCTAAATTATTTACTTACAATATTATAATAACATATTTTGAAACAGTTTTGTACATTATGCGTGCCACCAGTGGGCAAAATTTCATATAAATTAAATTTATCAGGATTTTTGCAGCAGACAGAGCACATGTAATTTTCAAATTCAAATGAAATTACAGACTGCTTTTTACTCTTATATTCCGCCTCGTAAGCAGTCCAATAGCGGTAAAAATCTTTTTCATCTTCAAAATCACGTTTAAAATATTTTGAAAGCCGTTGAATATTTCTTGTTTTCATTTCCTCAATGTCAAAGCCTATGTCAAATTCATCAAACGCCGCAGCCGCAATGTTTTTTGAATGCGAAATACTGAATTGCAGCGATGGAATTTCAAATTGCGGTTTTTTATTCTTAACAATGATTTCTGTGTCTTTTATGTTGTAAAAATTTTTCGCCGCATAATTTACCAGAAACCTTGCCGCACTGTATTCTATACAGCGCTTTTGGGATTTAAATTCTTCTGTTATCAAACTGTTATCAACATTTTTCAAAAAATTATCTATTCTTATAAAAAAGATATTCATGTTAAAATTTTAGCATAAAGAGAGATTAAAAGGCACGTTGATGAAAAGGAAAGTTTTAGGTTTAATAAACGGCTCAATTGCCGCTGCAAGTTACGGTACAAACCCCTTGTTTGCCCTTCCGCTTTACGCCGGGGGCATTGGCGTAAATTCTGTATTATTTTACAGGTATTTTATTGCTGTCATTATTTACGGAATTTGGATAAAATTTCACAAAAAAAGTTCGCTCAAAATCTCCAAAAAAGAATTCTTGCCGCTGTTGGTACTGGGCATAGTGTTTTCGTTATCATCGCTAACGCTTTTTGATGCATTTCAATACATTGAAATCGGAATTGCGTGTACAATTTTATTTATATACCCTGTTCTTGTGGCTTTAATTATGGCAGTATTTTACAAAGAAAAGCTTACCAAAAGTGTGATATTTTCAATACTTTTGACCACAGTTGGCATTGCACTTTTATACAAAAGCACAGCTAATACTGCCTTAAACCTTCACGGCGTAGCGATTGTTCTGCTTTCTGCGCTTTTGTACGCCTGCTACATCGTCGGCGTCAAAAATAACAAAACCGTGAAACATATCAAAAGTGATAAATTAAGCTTTTATGTAATGCTTTTTGGGCTGCTGGTTTATGTAGTGAATTTAAAATTCTGCACACAGCTTCAAATCATACACAGTCCGTTTTTGTGGTTATGTACAATTGCGCTTGCTGTATTTCCGACGATAATTTCTCTGGAGACAATTACGATAGCCATCAAGCTGATAGGCTCAACTCCGACGGCAATCCTTGGGGCTTTAGAACCTTTAACAGCAATCTTTTTTGGAGTTGTGTTTTTCCATGAAAGACTTACGCCGCGGATAATACTTGGAGTTGTTCTTATCTTAGGCGGCGTAATCCTTATCATACTGAAAAATGTCAAGAAGCGATGAATTATAAATCAACTTCACTTTCTTTTATAGGTGCCCCGACTACACGCTCAAGCTCAGCAGCATTAACATTGTAATCCAAAAGATTTGAATAATAATTCAACTGTGCATTCAAATAGGTATTTTCCGCGTCCTTAAATTCGATTGCGTTGCCAAGACCGACCTGATAGCGCCTGAAAGCTTGATACTGTTGTTCTTTTGCCTGTTGAAGCGCGAGTTTTGAAACCTCAAGGCTGTCTTTTGAATTCATCAGGCTTATAAATGCGCTTTTCACTTCAAGATAAACGTTTTGCCTTTCTAATTCATAATCAGCGACGAATTTTTTATAAGTTGCCTTTGCTTCGTCAACCTGTTTTTTCAAAAGCATAAGGTTTACGCCGGAATAGCTGAGCTGCACGCCGAATTGATAACCATAATCCGTATTCATTTGCGGGCCGCCCCTGTCGTAAGACGCATTACCCTTCAAATCCGGTGTAAAAGCTCTTCTGGCAGCTCTTACACCCATTTCAGCAGCATCCATTTTCTTTTTTGCTGATAAAAGCGCCGGACGTGAAGCTTCTGCTGTCTTTATAAGATTTGGAAAGTCAACATCGTAAGCTTTTGTATTAAGTTTATCTTTCAAAATAACGTTCTCAAGTTCCGGAATACCAACAGCATTTGCAAGCTGTACACTCGCTAATTCAAGTGTGTTTTTTGCTTTAATAAGATTTACCCGAGCGTTACCAAGGTTGTATTCAGCTGTTGTAACGTCGATTTTGGCCTTTTTGCCTATGTTGTAATAAGCTTTTGCCTGTTTAAGCTGCAACTCGTAGTCTCTGACAGTATCTTCGTATACAACCTTCTGAGCGTTGGCAAAAACCATGTTATAGTAAGCTTCTTTTACATTATATATTACTTGTTCAATACTTGTTTCAGCATCAAAGCGGGATGACTCGTAAGTTCGTTTTGCCATATCAGCGCTTGCTTTGGTTTTACCAAAGTCGAACAGAAGCATATTAGCAGAAAGCGTCGGTGTATAATACATTCCGTAACGTCTGTTCATCATGCCGGAAAACTGACTGCCGCCGCTCATTGTCATAAGCATGTCGTTTCGTGAATAACTCACGCCGGCGCCCAATGTCGGAAAATAATTTGACCAGGCTTGACCTATTTGAGATTTGTAAATTTCTGCATTGCTTATGGCTGACATAATGGCCGGATGGTGTGTTATTGCAAGTTTGATACAGTCAACAAGTGTAACTTCGCCATTCATATCCGAATATTCGATTTGGCTGTTAATGACAGGGAATTTGGTTTCATACATACCTTCAGCTTCTTTTGAAGATTTAGCCTTAGTCTTGGCATTTTCGACCGATTTTTTCTTCTCGCGTTTAAGGTTAACCTTTTTGGTCTCAGGTTTAACGATTTCGACTTTTTCAGACTTTTTGGTTTTGTTCTCTGCCGTAATCTCTTTTGACAACACGGCGTTTGAAGAAATCGTCAGGACTGAACATATTAAACAAACATTTATAATCCTTTTCATTTTTCTATGAACTCCAAATCTTTTTCAGTAATTTCTTTTTTAGGGAATTTGTCAACAAATTCCTGTACAATAACGTAGAATGCCGGTGTTAAAACGGCCCCTATTGTTGCCGCCGCAACCATACCACCAAATACGGTTGAACCAACAGATATACGTGAATTTGCACCTGCACCTGCTGCAAAAAGCATTGGCAAGACGCCTATGATAAATGCTAATTCCGTCATCATAATCGCTCTGAAACGAAGTTTCGCTGCCTTTATCGCTGCTTCTTTTACAGGAAGCCCGTGCTTTTCATGTTCTTCTTTTGCAAACTCAACAATCAAAATAGACTGTTTTGCCGCAAGACCTATTAATGTAATCATACCAACTTGCGAATAAATATCAAATGACTGGTTAATCATCATTTGGAATATAAGTGCGCCTAACGCCGCAATTGGAGAAATCAAAAGCACCGCAACCGGAATCGTATAACTTTCATACAAGGCAACAAGGAACAAGTACACAAACACAAGCGCCATTACAACAATAATCGTGGTCTGCCCTGAAGCTTCGCGTTCTTGCGCTGAAGTTCCCGACCAGTCAAACGTCATATCTGAAGGCAATACGCGTTTTGCAACCGCTTCCATCGCATTCATCGCATCGCCAGAACTTTTTCCTGAAGCCTGCTGCCCTTGGATTTGTATGGATTGATAAAGGTTATATCTTGTAATTGAAGCCGTACCAATTGTTTGGTGAAGTTTTACCAGCGAAAGAACCGGCACCATTACTCCGTTTGTATTCTTTACGTAAATTCCTGCTAAATCTGCAGCTGTGTTTCTAAATTTACTTTCTGCCTGAATTTCTACCTTGAAAACCCTGTCATATTTGTTAAAGTCGTTTACGTAATATGTTCCAAGCATTGAAGATAATGTTGAATAAAGTTCCTGTAAGTCTACGCTCTGTGCCAGGGCCTTTTCATAGTCTATCTCAAGAGTATATTGCGGGACGTTTGCCTGGAAAGTTGTATAAACACTGGAAAGCGAAGGATCCTGGTTTGCGGCAGCTATAAGTGTATTCGCCCATTTTTCAAGTTCTTGGGCTGTGTATTCCCCGCGTGAAAGCATTTGGAATTCAAAACCGCCCATCATACTCATACCCATAATCGCCGGCGGTGAAAATACCGCTATTGAAGCCTCTTTTGTATTTGAAGCAATAGGTCTTATTTTAGAAAGAATTGCTGTATGGCTTAAGTCAGTCGGACGCCCCTGAAGTTTTCTTTTTACCCAATCTACAGGCCCTATTTTTCTTTCAGCATAGTCATCGAGCATTATAATACCTGTAGCACTGTTTGAAGCACCAGTACCACCAAAAACCAAAGTCTTTTCTTCATCAACACCCTCAATATCTCTAATTTGTTCTATGAATCTTGATGAAACTTCGTCTGTTCTTGAAAGCGACGCCCCGTCAGGAAGAGTTATGCTTGCCAGCAACACCCCTTGATCCTCGTCCGGGATGAAGCCCGTTGATATTACCCTGAATGAAAGAAGAGTTAACGCAACCAGGCCTATGTATAATGTTATTGTAAGGTTTTTATCATAAACAAATTTATGTACAAATTCCATATAGAAATCTTCGACTTTCGTAAAGAATTTGTTAAAGTCCTTTACTATTACAGAAGTCTTTTGATTAATTCTATCTGCGATGTGTTTTATTCGTGAAAAACTATTAGATTTCAAGTCTTTTTGTTCATTCTTTTCCTGCCCGAGAAAGTGCGAGCACATTGCAGGAGAAAGAGAAAGGGCACAAACTGCTGATATAGCAATAGAAACCGCAATACATACCGCAAACTGCTTATACATAACCCCTGTCATGCCGCCCATAAAGATAATCGGTACAAAAACCGCCATCAATACCATCGCCATAGCAACAAGAGATGAACCGACTTCCTCCATTGTTAACTGTGTCGCAATAACGGCTGACTTTCCTTCCTCCAAATGTCGTTTAACATTTTCGATTACGACAATTGCGTCGTCAACAACAACGCCAACCGCAAGCACTAACGCAAATAATGACAAAAGATTTATACTCATGCCAAATGCCTTCAATGCTGCAAATGTACCGATTAACGATACCGGAATTGTTACACAAGGCACAAGTGTCGCCATCCCGTCGCCTAAGAACAAAAATATGATTATTACAACTATCAAACCTGTAAGCAATATCGTGAATTCAACTTCTTTCATTGATTCATGAATATATTCGGCATCATCTTTTACAACACGAATTTCTAACCCGTTATCAAGTCTTGAATTTAATTCAGCAACCTTTGCCCTAACGGCTTTTGAAAGGTTCAGAATATTGGCGTCCGACAACTGCGAAACCATAATCATAGCAGCAGGTTTACCGTTAATTTTACCTAAATTGGAATATGATGCTGCACCTAATTCAACACGCGCAATGTCTTTAATCCTGACTTTGCTTCCGTCCATATTTGAGCGGATAATGATATTTTCAAATTCTTTCACATCTGCAAGTCGGCCTTTAGTTTTCAAAGTCAATTGCAGCGCTTGTTTGTTGTCGGTAGGCAATGCACCTAAAGACCCTGCTGTTACCTGAGTATTTTGGTTTATAATCGCCGTTTTAACGTCAGTTGTGGAAATATTTAAACCCGCCATCTTCTGAGGGTCAAGCCATATTCTCATAGAATAGTCGCCTGCTCCGTATACGTCAATATCCGCAACACCTTCCACACGTTTTAACTCGTCTTTAATATATATAGAACCGTAGTTTGTCAAATCAAGCTGAGACCAATTGCCTGATTTTGGAAAAATATTCAAAATTAAAGCCCCTGAACCGGATGTTCTGCTTACAGCTGTTACACCTGTTCTTTGAACTTCTTCTGGTAATTGGGACTGAACCTGCTGGATTCTATTCTGAACATTCATTAAGTTAATATTTTTGTCTGAACCGACTTTAAAATACATATTGAGCGAATATGATCCGTCATATGAGGTTGAAGTCATATATGAAAGATTTTCAACACCGTTCAATTTGTTTTCCAAAACCGTGGCTATTGAAGATTCAATAACTTCCGCATTTGCTCCAGTATATGATGCTGATACACGAATTTGCGGCGGAGTAACATCCGGGTAGTTTTCTTGCTTTAAGGTCATCATTGAAACTAATCCCATAATTACGATACACACTGAAATTACCAGTGCAAACCGCGGTTTTCTTATAAAGAAAAAAAGTTTGTCTTTATCAAAAATCTTTTTCATATTTTACTTACCTGCATTTAAATTTTTAATATACTCTTCATTGTCAATAATTTTCAAACTCTGGCCGTCAGCGTTGATATTTTGAATACCGGCAACAACCACAACGTCATCAGCTTCAAGACCGCTTTCGACAACCCAATTATTGTTAATGTTATCGGAGACTTCAATATCTTTGCGGACTGCTTTGTTATCTTTTACTGTCCAAACGTAATACCCGCTCATCGCATCGCCTTTTGTGCTGGCTTGGGGCACTGTCATGTATGCAACTTTTTTTGGCGCAATAAGTTTAACTTTCATGTAATCCCCCGGAACAAGCCAGCCTTTTGTGTTGTCAAAAACTGCACGCAAAGCAATTGAGCCTGAGTTTTTGTCAATTTGGTTGTCAACAAAGTCGATTTTACCTATTTTGTCGTACCAGTGTCCATCTGCAAACTGGACTTTTACTTGAACATCTTTTAACTCTTTTTCACTTGCTCTCAAAAGGTTAATAAAGTCTGAGCTTTTTAAGCTGAAGGCAACATAAACAGGATTAGTACTTGAAATATTTACAAGAGAACCAGACGTTGCAGTAACGTAATTACCTTCTGTAATGTTAACTTTTCCGATACGGCCGTCAATTGGAGATTTAATATTTGTATAACTCAAGTTAACCCTTGCAAGTTCTAACTGCTGGCGTGCAGCATCTAACAAGGCTTTGTTCTGGTTGCGTGCAGCAAGGCTTGAATCCACATCGGAACGGCTTATCAAATCTTCTTTTACAAGCGCATTTGCTCTATCCAATTCTTGTTGAGCGTTTTTCAAAAGTGCGCTGTACTGGTTTACAGTGGCTACAGAATTATTTACTTGAATTTGGTATTCTCTTGGGTCGATTTGAAAAATAGTTTGGCCTTTTTTTACAAAATCGCCTTCTTTAAAGAATTTCTTAATAAGAAATCCCGGAACCCTTGCAATTACATCAACTGAATACTTGGCTTCAACACGCCCTGTTTCTTCGGCTGAAATAAAAATTTCTTCATGTCCGGGGTTGTCAACAACGACTTCTTTTGGCGTCATCATGGCACGTTTTTGGATTACCCCCATAATCTGCCCGGAAACCTTATTATATATAATCGGCACAATAATTACAAGCAAAATAATTATTGCGGCTTTTTTTCGTGTAATATTTATTTTCATTAGACCCTCTCCAGCTTATAAATAACTCTTCTAATAAATTTATACTAAAGCTTTTTTTTCTTCATGTCAATAAAGCATCCATACTACTCAATATAATAAAAATCTATTAAGTTTTTTTTATTTATACGGATATATACAGTCGTAGAATATTATTTATTTTCATTTGTTTTATTGTTTGAGTATAAGTTTTAAAGGTACCCACACCAAGGATAAAGCTATGTTTAATGATATAAATCTTGTTGCAGGCGCAGGAATATCGGGTGCTGTAATCGCTAGAAAAATTGCAGATACACTTGATGAAAAAGTTTTGGTTATAGATAAAAAAGATCATATTGCCGGTAACTGCTTTGATTACAAAGATAAAAACGGTATTACGCTCCATCGATATGGATCACACATATTTCATACAAATAATGAAGATGTATGGACATTTTTAAATAAATTTTGCACATTCAATACTTATATGCATAGAGTTTATGCCGTTATTGACGGGAATATATCTACTATTCCTTTCAATTTTAATACTCTTTATGATATTTTTCCTAAATCTTTAGCGCAAAATCTCGAATTTAAACTGTTACAAACTTTTGAATATAATTCCAAAGTTCCCATTCTTGAGTTTAAAAAAACAAATGATAAAGATTTAAACTTTTTAGCAGATTATATTTATAAAAAAGTTTTTTTAAATTATACATTAAAACAGTGGGGAGCTTCACCAAATGAAATTGACAGTGCTGTAACCGCAAGAGTTCCTGTTTTAATAAGCAAAGACAGCCGATATTTTCAAGACAAGTATCAAGGTATCCCAAAAGATGGATATTCAAAATTGATTGAAAATATTTTAAACCATCCAAATATTGAAGTAAAATTAAAAACAGATTTCAAAGATATTAGAAATTATGATTTTAAAAGAATTTTTTACACCGGTTCGGTAGATGAATTTTTTGACTGCAAATTTGGTATGCTTTCTTACAGAAGTGTCTCTTTTAAGTTTGAAGAATATGACATGCCTTACTACCAGGAAAACAGTGTGATTAATTATCCTGATAATTATGACTTTACAAGAATACACGAATACAAATATTATTTAAATGAAAATTCAAAAAAAACTGTTATCGCCAAAGAATTTTCCCAGGAATTTGTTCCTGGTGTAAATGACAGATATTATCCAATTAACAACAATGCAAATACAGATCTTTACAATAAATATAAACATGCAGCAAAAAATTTGAAAAATGTTTGGTTTTTGGGAAGACTCGGTGATTACAAATATTATGATATGGACAAAGCCGTCGCAAGAGCTTTGGAATGTTTTAATGAAGTTAGTGAGAATATAATCAAAGTTTAGGAGGAATAATGGACTATAAAATTTCAGTAATAGTACCTGTTTATAATGTTGAAAATTATCTTTCACAGTGTATGGAAAGTATTATTAACCAGACTTTAAAAGATATTGAAATAATTTGTATAAATGACGGCTCAACTGATTTATCAAAAGAGATTCTTGAAAAATTTCAAAAAGAAGATAAAAGAATAATACTTGTCAGCAAAAGCAATGGAGGTTACGGTTCTGCCTGCAACACGGGGCTTAGTCTTGCAAGAGGTGAATACATCAGCATTGTCGAACCTGACGATTATATTGATAAAAATATGCTCAAAGATTTATATAACCTCGCAAAGAAAAATAATACTGATATAGTTAAATCTGCCTTTTATGAATACAAAGATGACATTAACACCGTTTCAAAAATCAACTGGAGCAAAGAGTATAAAATGCCTCAAGGAGTATTTAAAATTAATGACTGCACTCAGCTTGTATATTTTCATCCAAGTATTTGGTCTTGTATTTACAAAAAAGCTTTTCTCGACAAAAATAATATCAGGTTTGTTGAAGCCAAAGGTGCCGGCTGGGCTGATAATCCGTTTCAAGTAGAGACGTTATGTCTTGCAAAAAGGATTTTTTACACTGATAACGCGTATTATTATTACAGGCTTACAAACCCAGCTTCATCCAGCAACATAGTTAACATAAAAAATCCATTTGACAGAAGTGATGAAATTCATGAATTTCTGAATAAAAATAAAATAAGTGATAATAATTTTTATGCGCACTTATATAAAAGGGAAATCTCTTACATTGATATAATTTTGGGAGGAATAACCCCGGAATTATTCGATTTTGCCAGTGAAAAAATTAACCGAATGGTAAAAAGAATGAATAAAGACATTTTGTATAAAAGCAATTTCGTAAATGAATATGAAAAATCAGTTTATGAAAGCTGTCTGAGCAAAACAGGTATTTCAAAATTGATGAAAAGCATTCAAGAACAAAAAAGAAACGCTGTGATTGTCAATGCGTAAGACAAGATTGATTTTAGGCGGAGAGGATTTTTTTTGTAAAAGAAATTAAAATATGAAGTTATCACCGCAGCAAACTTCTTTAACTTGAATATATTTAGAAAGTTCAACTTTTGAAGCTAAATCACAACAATGACAGGGATAAATAATATTAATACCATTTGCTTTTAAATCTTTAGCAAGTACGGATAAATCGGCTTTAGATATATTTAATAGATGCATACCACCCAAAATAGTATGTACTTTGTTATAACCTGTAACTTTGAGAGCATAATTTACAATATTAATTATACCGCTATGCGAACATCCAACTATAATAACTAAACCTTTTGAAGATTTATAAACTAACGCAGTATCGTCTATATCTGAAGAAGAATTATTTTCAATTTCTCCTAAATAACATAAATTTTCAGTTATCCAATACACACCTTTTTCTAATTTAAGATTAAATTTCTTTTTTAACTGTTCTTGAGAAATCGGACATCCATATTCCAAACCGTCAAAATCAATTTTTTTATCAAAAATATTAGGGTGTGCAATTAAATTAGAATTCAAGTTTTCAGATAAATAAACCAAGCCGCCAGTATGGTCGTTATGCCCATGGGAAATAACTATATCACTAATTGAATTTAAATCAATATTAAGTTTTTTGGAATTTTTAATAAATACATCCGAATAACCGCTATCAAATAAAATTTTTCTTCCCTCAAGCTCTAAATATAAAGATAGCGCAGGTTCAGC
>ULUL01061265.1_pt1 | contig 24698 bp, 36 predicted proteins | sample 1958481 | NCBI WGS metagenome assembly ULUL01 (sample SAMEA4835759, study PRJEB28245) | human gut metagenome | biome: gut microbiome; material: fecal sample | place: Denmark | collected 2008 | reverse complement strand
TGGCGTAGCATAAGGGATGTTATTTTACGCGACATATTGTGGTATATTTTGCATTTTCTATACTATATATTGTGGTTTTTATAAGAATGTGACAAATATGTGACAAACCAACCGAAAACCGCATAAAAGAGCTGGCTTTTACAATAACGCAACTGCTCTGTGTTTATCATCTTCAACATGGTGCGCGTAAGTTTTGACGACCTGTTCGAGAGTGTCACCGATAAGAGCAGCAATAACGCCAAAGTTTACACCTTTTGCCATCAGAAGCGAAACGTACGAGTGGCGAAAGTCGTGAATCCTTATACGCTTAACACCTGCTTTTTCGATTGCGCTGTCTTTTTGAACTTGTATTGCGTGTCGGGACGGTGGAGTATCACTACCAAAGATGTAGCCGTTCGGTATTTTATATGCCTGCTTGTATTGCAACCACTCATCAATTACAGCGATTGCTTTTTGTGGGAGCGGCACGGTGCGTGATTTGTAATTCTTTGTTTCGGTTATTCGATAAGGCGATCCATCGGTGGTCTTTTGTGTGAACGAAGAATGGATATAGAATTGCTCACCATCGTAGTCTTTCGGTGTTAATGCTTGTAATTCGCCGATACGGCAACCGCAGTAGAACAGAGCTGTGAAGATCGCTCTATATTTCAAACTGTCGATACAAGCCACAAAACGCTCAAACTCGCATTCTGTCCAAAATGTGCGCGGTTCTTCTACATCTCGTCTTTTAGGCGGTTTTACGTCGTTTAATGCGTTCTCAAAGTCATAGTGAACAGCGCACCAATTATAGAACGATGAAAAGAAGCTAAAAACACGCATCAATGTCTTTTGAGAGTATGGTTTTCCGTTTCGAGTTTTCGCCCATAAACCGTCAAGCCAACTTATCAAATCCGACTTCTTGATTTCAGGCATGTTGCGCCCGTAGAAAAAATCATTGACGTGCGCACCAAAAATATGCTTAATGTCATAAATGGTGCTTTCTTTTATATTATACTGAACCGCTCCAAGATATGCTCTGAACGCATCTTCGAAGCAAACTTGTGACTTGCCGTCATATTTTATCGGGGCAGAGAGAAAAGTTGCCATAAAGTCCGTGTAGGCTTTTTTTGCGAGCGTTTTGGTCTTATATCCGCTCAAACGTTTATGTTTGCGTCCTTCGGGCGTAACGACATAAAAAAACACATCGTAAACAGTACCTTTCTTTGTTTCTCGCGGTTGGATGTTGTAATTAAAATTATTGTTCATCGTTCAAACCTATTTTGTACAAATTCCGAAAATCAAATATGGCAGAATATCTTTCTCCGCTTATATTATCAAGATTGTACTGAATATATCCATCGAAGCCAACTTCGCGATGAGAGAGTTCAACGCGTCCATCTCTAATTGCTTGCAATAGAAGCATTATAATGCTGTCGGCTGTAAATCGAGTTGCGCCATAAGGCTCAAACAATCCCATATAAATTGAACGCAGATGTGTCATTGTGGTCGTTTGATGATATGTCATGATATCTCTAACACACCTTGCAGCGTTTTTCGTCATATATAACAATCCGGGCTTTAAGAACGAAACATATTCAATCTTTTCGATCGCACCGAGTCTGTTTGTGTGGATGTCTAATTCAGCCGTATACAAACATTCTTTGCCCTCTTCGCTCAAAAGTGTAACGCTTTCTTCTTGACCGTTTACACGGATTTTGGTAAAACCGCGTGACGTGTCTATTCTCCACATGCTTTTGGGCAGGAATAGAATTGGGGTAGTGTAATGAATTTTTTGAACACGACGAGGAAGTTTTTTCTGCGACGATGCGTGAATATCAAATTCTTTTTTCATCGCTTTGTAAAAAACATTTAGACTTCGTTTTTCTTGCAAGTCCTTAACCTCATCATCAAGATTCAATTCTTCAAACGGTGAATCAAACATAAACGTCCACTCCTTATAAATTGACCTTATAGCTACGACAAACGCCGAGAATGAATGCTTCCTTGTTGTTTAGTTGCTCTTGCGTGATCGTGTAGCTGTCTGCAAGCGGATTGTCCGCGCGCAACAAAATAGTGCCGTTAGATTGCGGATAATAGCGTTTAAGTGTGGCGTATTCTCCGTCCATTGCAAACGCAACAATCTGTCCTTTTTCTGCTGTGTCTTGAATACGGATTATTGCCATCGAGCCATCGGGAATTGTGGGATACATGCTGTCGCCTTGAACACGAAGCATAAAATGTTGTCCATCGCCATATTTTGCATCTGCAAATTCCCATTCGCCGTAGTTGTTCTGATCGCAACAAATCGGTTGCCCGGCGCGGATGATTCCGAGAACGGGCAGTTTTACATACGGTTCAACAGGAAAAACATTGGCGTAATCAAACGCTTTTGTCTGTTTATCATCCCAACCCATAAGATATTCAGGCGTTGTTTCAAGTGCCGCAGCAAGAGGCTTGATTATGTCAAGCGGAATATTTCCGCTGTTCTCACCTTCATAGCGGAACATTGTTGATTTAGGAATGCCAATCTTTTTGGCAAGTTCAGTGCCGGACATTCCAAGTTTGTGCCTACAAGCTTTTATTCTGTTTCCAATATCGTTCATTATCTTTACCTCTGTTTTATTATAACACAATTTCTCAATTTTGCAACAAATTTTGCGGTTTTCAAAAAAAAATCCCAAAAATGAGAAAAATGCATTGACAACAAATTTTACTTGTGGTAGTATTTGATTGTCCCAAAAATGGGAAATCTACAAAATAAGGAGAAGACATGGTAAACACGAACAAATTGCAAGGCGTTATGAAAGAAAAACGCATATCCGTCCAAGATTTAGCAAAAAAAATCGGCGTTTCTGCTACTACTTTGTACAGGATCATCCAAAATGATGGCAAAAGTTTTACGGTCGCACAGGTCGAGATTATCAAAGAAATTTTAAGTCTTGATAATGCTGCGCTGGTAGAAATTTTTTTAGCCTAAATCGTCCCAAAAATGGGAATTTATGAGGAGTACAGTATGGAAAATCAATTCAAAACCACAGAACAGATCCAAGCAGAAATAGACCGTTTAAGAAAAAGCCCTTATGTCAAAATCGCAAAAAAAGCAGAAAACGACATGTTAAGGCAAAAAATGTACCAACTGCGAAGCCTTGAAAAGAAGGGAAAACAAATTGCAGCGGCTCTCGGAATCGAGGTGGGGCAATGACATTTGAAGAACGCGAGCAAATATTAAGCAAGGACATTTTGTCCGTCAAGGATGTAGCCAAACTATTAGGGCAGTCGGAAAAATACGCAAGCGAGATTATGTGCAACATAAAGAAATCTCTTCGTAATCCACGCACTTCGGAACGCGGCAAACTACATACCCAAGACTATTTGGACTTTTACAGATTAGAGAGGAAATAAAAATGAACATGATTATCAAAGGAAATCCCAACCAAGTTTATAGCGAACTCAAAAAGCTCGAACGTATTTACGGAAAGGACGAGCAAATGGCGGTTGTTATCGCCGACAGCAAATTAAGCTTTCATCCCGTTATGGCACAAGCATTAAGAGGAATTATCAAATTTTAAGGAGAGAAAACATGGCAAGCATTTACGAAATCGACCAACAAATTATGCAATGTATCGACTTTGAAACCGGAGAAATAGTTGATGCAGAAAAACTCAACGCGCTTCAAATCGAAAAAGATAAGAAGATAGAAGGTATCGCTTGTTGGATAAAGAACCTTAACGCAGAGGCTCAAAATATCAAAGCGGAAGAGCAGGCACTTGCAGAACGCAGAAAAGCCAAAGAAAACAAAGCAGAGCAGTTGAAACAATATCTTTCAGACATTCTCGAAGCAATGCCGTTTGAAAGTGCGCGTGCAAAAATCACTTTTCGGAAGTCAACAGCGGTCAATATCACGGATGAGAGCAAACTTGCTGACGGATTCAAAAAGGTTGAAACCGTAGTCAAAATCGATAAGAAAGCAATCGGCGATGCACTGAAATTTGGCGAAAAAGTGGATGGTGCAGAACTCATTGTAAATCAAAACATTCAAATCAAATAACAGGAGAGGGGAAATGGATAGATTCAGATCTTTAAGAGCGGATGAGTTGGATTGCCGTGTAGGAACTTGCAACGATAAAGGCTTTTCACTGCTTTTGTACAAAGACGCACGATGCGACCAAAACGTCCTTGACGAAACGGTAGGCAAAGAAAACTGGCAAAGAGACCATAAGGAAGTCAAAGGCAATTTGTTTTGCGGCGTGTCAATTTGGGACGAGAACAAAAAGCAATGGATAACCAAATGGGACTGCGGCGTTGAAAGCAACACCGAGAAAGAGAAAGGCGAGGCTTCTGACAGTTTCAAGCGTGCGTGCTTCAACTGGGGTATCGGAAGAGAACTCTATACAGCACCGTTTATTTACATCAAAGGCAACACCGAAAAGAACTCAAAGGGCAATCTCGTACCGACGTTCAAGCGTATGGAAGTCGGTGAAATCGAGTACGAAGACGGCAAGATAACGCAACTCGTCATTTTGGGTGACGGGCAAGCGATATTTACATACGACAAACGAGGCTCTCAAACGCAAAATAACGAACGTAATGAAAAAACCGAACAACCCGAGAAGAACGACGAACTCACTCTTGACAAAGCTTATGCAATGACAACGACAAAAGGAAAAGCATACGGCGAATTGAGCGACGATCAACTACAGTGGATTATTGACAATGCGAGAAGCGCAAAAAGCAAGAGAGCGGCGCAGATAATTCTCGATGATAGAAAGACATCAGAAGAGTTGTTGCCGATTGATGCCGAAGAAGGCTTGCCGTTTTAAGGAGTAAGCGATGATTAAATTCAAGGGCACTTTTGACAGAATAGTCAAGCTTGCGGACGGAACGGGCATTGTGTCTTTTGTGACAGCAGATAAGAACGCAATCGAGGAATTGTCAAAAATAGACGGAACGATTGCTCAAAAAATCGAAGTCAAAAAGTTTACAGAGAAAAGAAGCCTAAATGCAAATGCTTACTTTCATCTCCTCGTAGGGAAAATAGCAGAAGTTGTGAAGCTGCCTATGTCGGAAGTGAAGAGGAAAATGGTTTTTGACTATGGCACACAACTCGGTGCATTTAGAGCGGAAGCAACAGTTCCTCTTGAAGTGGCATTTACATATTTTCAAATCATCCGAGAAAGCAAAGGGACAAAAAGACCGTGCGTCGATGTGATTGTGTGGAAACCCACACACACTCTCGATAAGGCGGAAATGGCACGGCTTATAGATGGCGTTGTTGAAGAAGCAAAACAGCTTGGAATCGAAACAAGAACGCCAAATGAAATAGCAGACATGCTTAATTTATGGGAGCAAGAAGATGAACTATAAAGAACGAGAGATTCAAAACAGAAAACGTTTAACCGAAGCGTTCGGCGATATAACGGAGAACAGCGGAATATACGTTTTTGTCAGATACGAAGGCGGATTTAAGTACGGATATGGTGGACAGGCAAAACACTTGCAAACGCGTATCGCGCAACATCTTGACGGGCACGACAGCCATATAGATCTGAGTATTAAAAAACACGGATTATACAACAAAGAAACGTGTCCCCACGGGTGGCGCGTATTGTGGGAAGAAGTGCCAATTGAATACCTTGACGAAGCGGAAACGGCATACATACAGGCGTTTGCATCACAAGGCTTTCAAATGCTTAACAAGACGAGTGGCGGGCAAGGCGAGGGAAAATACGGAATTGCACCCAACAAGCCGTCAAAAGGCTATAGAGATGGCATAGCACAAGGAGAAAAGAATATCAAAAGGCAAATCGCAATTTTGTTTGAAAAATACCTTGATGTGAAGATAAAAGGAAGCTCGAACAAAATAAAAGAGCGCAAACTTGCAGAGTTTCAAGAGTTCTTAAAAGGGGTGGAAAATGGACAAGAGGAAGTATGAGTATCTATGCAGGCTTGCAGCTCTCAAAGACGCAACGGTCGACAAATTCGACAAGACGGTATTTGATCTCTTGTGCAGGGCGTATCAAGCCTTCTTGCTCGGAAAGCGAGCTGATAAGTTTGTTTCAAAAGAGGAATTGCTGAAAACGCTTTCAAACCTCGGATTGCTTACATCAAGAACGCCTGAAAAACTGCCCGACGACAGGAAGCTCCGTAATACATGTAGAAGCCTTCTCAAAAGAGGATATCCGATTATGGCGACAAGCACGTCTGCAGGATATTTTATCGCAGATAGTGTTGAAGAAGTGCAAAAGCCGATGAACGAGAACCACAAGCGCGCTTTGGAAATCTTGGCGGCGGAGCGTGGGTATAAACGTTCAATGCAGTTTATGCTCGGACAATTGCAAATAGGCGGTGATTGCGATGGCTGAAAGGAGAATGTTTGCACGTTCAATAGTCGAAAGCGATGCATTCCTCGATATGCCGTTAAGCGCAAGATGTTTATACTTTGCACTTGGTATGGATGCCGACGATGACGGCTTCGTGGGGAATCCCAAAAGCGTTATGAGGCAGTCAAGCGCGACGCAAGACGATCTGAAGCTTTTAATCGCCAAACGCTATATCTTGTCTTTCGACAGCGGCGTGGTGGTTATCAAGCATTGGCGTATTAACAACTACATCCAAAAAGACAGATATAAATCGACAACTTACGTTGAAGAGCTAAACACATTAGCTCTTGATGATAAAGGGGCTTACACAGAGAAAACCAATGTGTATCCAAAATGTATACAGAATGGATACAAAATGGATACCCAGTATAGTATAGGTAAGTATAGAGATAGTACGAACGAATATAAAGATATAAATATAAAAGATAATAATGCGCATACGCGTGAGTCTTATGAAGACATTATCGACAATATGTGTCTTGAAGATGACGTTCGCCCAATACTATCTGAATTTATCAAACATTGTCAGTTGAACGGAAGGACACTGACAAACGCAAAGCTCGAAGGAATCCTCGTTTATATGGACTGCAAAGGTTATTCGGTAAGCGATAAAATCAAGGCTTTAAGCGATGCTATAAATGGCGGATACTTCGATATAAAAAGACAGTGAGGAAAATTACGATGAACAAATTGAACCTAAAAGCAAGCAACGACTATGAAAAAGCGATTTTAGATTATCTCGAATCAAACGCATCAGATGCCCTTGTGGCGAAAATCAATTCGGGGCAAAAAACACTTCAATCTTGCTTTGATTATATCCGTGGGGAAGCAAAAAAACAGGCAAAAGGCGGATGTGCGATGATTTCGGATGCAGTTGTGTTCGGGTGGGCAATTCACTACTTTGAAGAAGACAGCATTAAATATTCAAAAACCGCAAGCACCGACACAAAAAAGGATGAGATCGAAAAAGCACCGGTTATAGAAAAGAAGGTCGACAAAAAGGCTAACGACAACTTTTCGATTTTTGACTTGATGGGGGAATGAGTATGTTGCCGAGAAAACTAACAAAAGCAAAAATGCAAGAGATTTTCAAGTTTGACAATGAAAACCATCAAGGAATCAACACAACAAGAACGTATGCCTATTTTGAAGAAAAAGGCAACGCATTGCTAAAAGTAATAGTTGCTGTCAAAAACCATCCAAAGACCGGAAAGCAAATGTGCAAGCAAGTCGTGGTGCGCGATACTCTCGGCAATGTATTTGGAAGAGATTGCATTTACACGTGGTGTGCAGGCTACTCTTTTGATTGGTCAGCCGAAATCTCCGGCGGAGAATCTGACACGCCGTGGATAAAAGTGCCTGAAAGCTTGTGCAATCTAAACGCCAAGCTGATGATGCCAAATCTCGACGACACAAAATATAAATACTCCGGGTATAAGGAATGCGTCGAACAAGATGTTGACCTTATTGAGTTTTTGAAAGTGTACGAAAAACATCCACGTGTCGAAATGCTTGCAAAAGCAGGTCTTGCACACGTCGCACTATATCCGAGCGTTGTCGCAATGTTGGAAAAAGATAAGCAATTTGCGAAGTGGCTATGCAAAAACGCGATCATACTCGCGCATAGCAAGCACAAATATACTGCGAATGAAATTAAGACGGCGTACAAGCACAAAGCAGATCCGCGCGACATTGCCGAAATAACAAAATACATGTCGCCAAACCAACTGCTAACGTTCCTTAAAACATTCAAGGTTAACGATTTTAAGAAAATGAATGATTACGTGGCACAACAACATCATTACATGGGCGCGTATCTCGATTATCTTCACGCTTGCAAGTATCTTGGCGTTGACATGAGCGATACGAAAAATCTATATCCGAAGGATTTTACATATTGGCACAGAGTAAGGATAGACCAGTATTCGACGGACACGAGAAGGGAAAAATATCTCAAGGAGCTGATTGATTTTAGCGAAACGTCAAAGAAATTTGAAAAGCTCGAGCTAAAAGACGAATATACCGTTTTCATAGCGCGCACCAAAGAAGAGCTAATCTACGAAGGAGAAGTGTTGCAACACTGCGTCGGAAGCATGAACTACGACCAACGAATGAAACGTAAAGAATCGCTTATATTCTTTATCCGCAACAACGATGCACCAAACGTTCCGTATGTAACAATCGAATTCTCGCTTTTGAGAAAAGAAGTGTTGCAATGTTATGGCAGGCACGATTCAAAACCGTCGCAAGACGTTCTCGATTTTGTCTATGGCAAGTGGTCTAACTTCGCAAGACAGCAATTGAGTCGCATCGCTGCATAGGTGGTGACAATGACAATTCAAGAGTACAAACAGCAACTGTACAATGCGTGCAGGGAACACATCTTCCTTGCACAGCAGGCTCTCGACCGATATTCCACGGCAAAAACCGACCGAGAGCGAGAATATGCAAAGATAGACAACTTACAACACCTTGCCGCTCACAACGCTTTACAGTGGGCATTGTACAAGGCAAGCGAGATCGAAAGGAGAAAGGAACAATGACAATATATTTGGGAAACTTATCGGTTGAACAAATCGAAAAAGATTATAGTGTTACATTTGCTGACGCTGACAAACAATGGCTTGAAAAACATCATCAACCCGAAGCGAACAACATACAAAGCGACAAGTGGCATTTCTTCGATATACCACGAATTATGATGGCAGGAAGTAAAGAATTTGCGTTGGAAATCTATAATGTTTTTCAAAAATATTCATTCAAAGGACAATTTGGATTGGCGTGGTAAAAAAGGAGAAAGGAACAATGAGCAGAGAGATACTTTTTAGGGGCAAAAGAAAACAAGACGGAATGTGGTGTCACGGCGATCTCGTGAGGCTCAAAGACGGCGACACGCAAATGCCATACATCTATTACTTCGGAGAGGTATATCCCGAAAGCATAGGACAATTCACGGGCGTGTATGACAAGAACGGCGACGAGATTTACGAGGGCGACATCTTGGAGTTTGATGGAGCGGAAATCCCTGAAGAAGAACGCTCGGTGGTTGTATATATAGCCTCGGAAGGCTGTTTCAAACTTAAAAATCCGCACTATGACTATATGGATGACCTGAACAGCCTAACGGCGAGTATGGAAATCATCGTCGGCAACACATACGACGGAATTTATGGAGAGGACAAGAGAGGAGCAGAAGAATGATAATCAAAAACTACTTCCCTTGCAAGAACTGCCCGAAGAAAGGCTGTGGCGCATATCACGACGTGTGCGAAGCGTATCAAGCGTTCAGGCAGGAGCAGGCAACGAATAAAAGCGAAGACGCAAAGATGAGATTCGTCGCAAATCACGCACCTTACAGGGTTAGGCGGATAGTTAAATAAAAGGCGATATGGGATATAAAAGATTGACAGAAAAAACCATAGTTTGTTTTCAATATGACTTAAAAGATTTTAAGCATAAAATAGGCGAGTTTAACGATTATGATGCTTTCTTTACTTATTCAATGGCTGTAAAAAGGCTTGGTGAACTTGAAGATAAAATCGAAAACGGGACGCTTGTGGAGTTGCCTTGTAAGGTCGGAGATGTAATGTATGAAGTCATTGAGGGTATGCCTATTCAGGAGTGGAAAATAGAAAGCATTTGTTTTAATAGAGCATATCCCAAAGGAGTTATATGGGCAGAACGAACAAGAGATTTTGCACATTGGAAATTTTGGATAGAAGATTGTGGTACAAAGTGGTTTGCAACCAAAGCCGAAGCCGAGAAGAGACTGGAGGAGATAAAGAATGAAACGAAAAGCATTGATAACAGCGAGAAATGAGCCCGAGTTTGTGTCAAAATTAGGCAGGGTATTAGCTAATGAAGCGCATATAATGGTCGAAAACAAGCCGAGCCGTATGATAGTTGAAATTAGAGATTTAGATGCGGGCGAAATGATTAACGCCATAGAATTGTTCAAAAAAGAAGACTCAACCGATGAAAAAGTCAACGATGCCGCTATACACTGGCTGATTAAGGATAATAGCAAAATAGTAGAGATTTACTACGAGCCTATTTCGCAAAAACTACCTGCAAAAATAGAAATAATGGAGGCAGATAAGGAATGAAAACTAAACAAGAACAGATCGAGCAAATCGAAAAAGTGTTAAAGAATTCAGTAGCGGACTACAAGCGCTTAAAGAAAAAGGGCGTGTGCTATTGTTATGCAGAAACTCTCATTGATAACGGCTATGGCGATGTGTCTGAATACAAAGCCGAGATTGAGCGGTTGAGAACAACACTTGGGCAATGTAACACTGAACTCAACAGTGCGTTGGGAAGTTTGAAAAGTCAATGTCGTGAAATTGGAGAGTTAAAAGCAAAAATCAAGCAAGCGCAAATCGATGTTTTGAAAAGATTGAAAGTTTTTTCAGAGCCTTATCCAAATAGTTGGGGTATATATGTTATCGATGTCTATCATATCGATGAACTCATCAAGGAGATACGGGCGCAATGAAAGATCTATTCAAAATTATCCTAAAATCAACTCTTGTCTTTGCGCCAATTGTTATTGCTGGGCTTGCCGTCTGCGCATTCTCAAACGATGAGCGCGGTACATTTGCTTTTATGATAATGTTGTTTGGCTTTGATGTAATTTGCATCTCAAGCGCATTGATAATCAAACTACTGGAAATAAAAAATAACGACGACAAGGAGAAGATAAAATTCATGCAGATAAACCATTTGTGTCCGAGCAACTGCAAATACATAGTAAACGGCAAATGTATTGCGACAGAATGTAAACGTAAGCTGGGGGAATATGAAGATGATGACACCGAAACAAGTTAAGCAAGATCTTCGCTCTTTGTCGAAGAAATCGCAAAGCATAGCAACAATGCTCGATATGGTTGAGCTGCACAAGAAATGTGCCGATTGTCTGAAAAGCAAACAGATCCAAAAACAAATCGATACTGTTCTGAGCGAGCTTGAAAAAAGTATAAACGACTTTACCAATCTTGAAATACAGTATATGCGACTCATTGAACGGCTTGAACCGACACAAAAAGTAGTTATCATAGACCACTACATCAACGCGGAGCCGCTATGGAAGACAGCAAATAAATTCGGTTATACAGACAGGCACTTATGCAGATACATAAACGACGCAATACTCAAAATCGCACAAATGAGCGGATATGAAAACGGAGCAGGGCAATAGCCCTGTTCTTTTTTGAAATATGTCACAAAATGTCACAACGCGCCACGATATTATACAGATAGGTTCAATGGGATTTGAATCATCATAATTTTCCCCCTTATCAACACAATCGCGTGCGACTACAATCACCCTAATCAATAGATTGTGCGTTGGAAGAAATGTCGCTTGCCCATCGAAGTGTCGCCCAGAGGTAGGGAGCAAGAAATTCTGTATCTTGAAAAGCGCAGGTTCGAATCCTGCCACTTCGACAATTGAAACCCCATGAAAGGCGGGGTATTGGTGTTTTCATCAGCTCCGCCGCCACTTAAACAACAATGAGAGGATGTAAGTACAGCGAAAGCGATAGAAACAAGGTCACGCACCTTCTTGCCGCAGGAATGACGTCAAAGCAAATCAACGCACAGACGGGCATTCCTATTCGCACTATAGATGATTGGAAAAAGTCTTGCGAAAAATCAAAAGACTTTGCCGAACTCCGCGAAGATTATAAAAAAAGGTTTGAGGAAGCCACATCCGATTGCATAAACAAAGGTATAAATCTCATCCAAAAGAACTTTAACAGGGCAATTGATGCTCACGAAGCTTTGGATGAATTGTTAGAAGATTATATAACCGCTTGTAAGGAAGATGGCGAAGAACTGTCAAACGAACAAATCAAAGCACTTGCAAAGAAAATAAGCGCGCTTAAATGCGAAGATACGGCGAAGATAGCGAACACTGTCGGCATTTTGTACGACAAGAGAGCATTGTCGCAAGGTAAAGAAACATCAAGAGTCAGTGTGACGTTCGAGGACTTCCCGGAATGATGACATTAGCAGAAATAGTCGAGAAGAGAAAACGTTCTTGGGAAAAACGCAACGATATTGTTTATGATGGGCAACTTGTAACATCAGCCGTCCGATATGTTCTTGACAACGACAATCTTCGAGAAGAAATAAAAAGCGCACCGTGGAAGCTCATCGAGATAGCATTTACAGTCGTTGACAAAAAACAAAAGACCGTGCCGTTCTTCTTTAACGAGGTACAAAGGGATTTTATCCAACACCTTGAACACAGAACGCCGGGTATACCGATATATGTGCTAAAAGGCAGACAGCAAGGTTTTACGACGCTTATCACGGCAATACAGCTTGCATACGCAATCACTCGTCGAAACTTTGCAGGCTTCACGGTAGCAAACGCGCAGATCAATACAGACAGCATATTCAACGATAAGGCTCGTGCGGTATATGACAGACTTCCGGGTATACTCAAACCGACAGAGAAGTTTAACAACCGCAAGGAATTGTACTTTGACAAACTCAATAGCTCGTGGCGCGTTGCAACGGCATCGAAAGAACTCGGACGTTCCAAAACGCTCGAATTTTGCCACTTTTCAGAGGTCGCATTTTATGAGTGTTTGATGTCGGATTTACAAAAGTCTATCGGCGAAGCATTGACGGCAAACGCGATAGTTATTTATGAAACGACCGCAAACGGCTACAACGAGGCAAAAGACCTATGGGATAGCGAGAGCTGCGACAACTTGTTTTACGAGTGGTGGCGAAGCGAAGAGTATGTTTCGGACGATGTCGCAGTTATAGAGCAAGCAAAAGACGAATGGCTTGTCAATCGTATTAAATGGTTGAGAGAAAACGGCATATCCGACAGGCAAATAGCGTGGTACGTCAAGAAATATAACCTATATATCGACAAAAACTCAATTAAGCAGGAATACCCCAGCTTCCCGGAAGAAGCATTTATCGCATCGGGCGAGTGTGAGTTTGGAAACGAGCTTGTTATAAGGCGAATAAACGAGTGCAGGGCATTGCAGCCGAAGAAACGCGGATATTTTACCTACAACATAGAACCGACAGACAACGATACAATCGCGTACAAGGACATTAGATGGGTGGATGACGCAGCAGGCGACATCTCAATCTATGAAGAGCCTTACAGCGATGAGAAACGCGGCAAAAAGCCGTATGCAATAGGTGGAGATACCGCAGGCGACGGAAGCGACTATTTCACGGCTCACGTTATAGACAACATAACAGGCAAGCAGGTGGCAGTATACCGCCGCCAAAAGATAGATGACGACTTGTATGCAGACCAAATCTATTGCCTCGGACAATATTATAACGGCGCAATCATAGGAATTGAAGTCAACTTTGAGTATGAGCCGACAAGACGGCTTCAAAGAGCGCAATATCCGCGATTGTATATGCGAGAGAGAATAGACTCGCTAAAAAATCCGATAGAGCTGAAATACGGATTCAAAACTACAGCGTTTACACGTCCGACCATCATTGCCGACTTCAAAAGAAAGTGGCGTGAAAGCGACGGTGATATTGTGTGTGACATTCAAACACTATACGAAATGCTCACATTCGTTAGAAACGATAAAGGAAAAGCCGAAGCGATTATAGGCAAACACGACGATCTAATCATGGCGTTGATGATAACGCACTTTGTGTCAGAACAGGGCGACCATACCTATAAGGACATACCGGAACCGGACATTGACGAAGACGACGATGATTATGACAACGTTTATGTGAACGGCAACGAATATATGGAGTGGATATGACAAAAGAGGAACTTTTAATCAAGATAACGGCACTCGAAAGAGATGTGGCTCGACTTAACGATAAGGTCAACGTACTTCAAAACAATGTTGATGTACAAGAGTATTTTATCAAGGAACTTTGCCAACGCGTCGCCGACAAAGACGATAAAAATAAGCATGAGATTTCGGAATCCGATGCAGCAGACATATTGAGTGAGTGGATGTACGGCGAAGCCGTGAAACGACCGGAGAAAACACATGAATGATAAAACGACAAAAACAAGAGAAGACCGTGCCGCGGAAACATGGGAGCAATACGAGCAAGGTAAGCGTTTTCAAGCGTCCATAGCACTCGGAGCAACCATTCGTGAAAACATAGACTTCTATGAAGGCAGACAGTGGGGCAGAAAGGTCACTGATAGGACGAAGATGTTGCCTCGTCCTGTTACTAACTTTGTACGAATGATAGTGAACAACAAAATGTCTGCCATGAACAACAAACCATGTCGCATTACCTACGAGGCAGACTCTCAAGAGAACGATTCGATTGAGTTTACGCAATTCTCGGACTATCAATTCAAAGAAATGGGCGCGGAGAGCGTCTACCGCGAGGCTATATACAACGGCGCAATCAAAGGCACATATCTCTTTCACATGTACTGGGACGCGCAGGCAAAAGGCAAAAAGGGGAAAGTTACAGGCGCACTTCGAATGGAGTCGCTCGATCCTCGAAACGTTATATTTTGCGATCCGTCACAAAGGGACGAGCAGAAGCAGAAATATATCATCATCTCAACAAGAGAAGAAGTTGAAGCCATCCGAAGCACTCTTCCCAAAGGCATAGACAAGAAGCTTATTGTTGCAGACGACGAAGATGTTAAAAAAAGCAACAATAAAACAGAACAAGACGGAACGGAAATGTGTACCGTGCTTGTCAAATACTTCAAGATAGATGGCGAAGTTTACTGCGAGAAGAGCGTGAGGGGAACTGTCATTCGTGATGCATTCCCGCTTCGCCCTGAATATGAAAAAGTCCACGAGCAGATCTTCGGCAAGAAAGTCGATGAAGCAAACGGTGACACTCCCGACAACACTTTCGATACAGAAGAAGAGCCATTGTTTAGCGCGTATACGCCGACAATGTATCCGTTGGCAGTAGGGCAGTACATCCCCCGTGAAGATTGCATATACGGCATAAGCGAGGTTGAAGGGCTGATTCCAAACCAAAGGTGTTTTAACTTCTCACAAGCCTTGCAACTGTTGCAAGCGCAAAACGAGAGTTGGAGCAAGTGGATTGTAAAACGAGACGCGCTTGGCAATCAAAAGATAACCAATGAACCGGGACAAATTTTAGTTGATAACAGTGCCGCAGGCGATGGCATTAAGCGCGCAGCGGGCGGAGCATTTAATTCGGCAGTATTTACGCTTACAGACAACCTCTTGTCTTATACGAGAACGGTTGTGGGCGCAACGGAAGTGATGAACGGCGAAAGCATATCCGCCAATATGAGCGGTGCGGCAATCGCGCAACTACAATCGCAAGCACAGCTGCCAAACGAAGAAAACCGCAAAGCTTTTTGGAGAGTGCTTGAAAAAGTCGGGCGAATCGCAGAGCAATTCTACCGCATGTACTATTACGACAACACGGAGTATAAAGTACGCAAGGCGAACGAGAGCGGTGCAATGACAATGGAAAACGCCGTATTCTCTGCAAAGAAATACAACAACACCGAGTTTACTGTTGTTGCAAAAGTGACATCGGGAACAACAAGCTCCCCTGCAGGCGACATCACGGTTATAGATCAGCTCAAAGCTGAAGGGTTGATAACCACACGTCAATGGCTCGAAGCATATCCCGAAGATGCACTGTCAGACAAGAACCACCTGCTCGAACTGATAAAGCAGGCTGAATATGCAGAAAACACGCAACTCAAGATACAACTTGCCGAGCGTGATGAACAAATTAAGGCACTTATCGAGCAATGCGAGAACAGTAAAAACCAATTGAATGCCGTTTCTCAAATTGCAGGAGAGAACGAAAAATTACGAGGAGACCTTGCGCTTGCGGTTAATGAGAACCGAAAGGAGAAAAACACAAGGCAACAAGCCGAACTCGCGGCTCAACAATACCATAATGACGCATCGGATTTTGCGCAAATAATCGCCAATGCGGCGAATGCAAACATCGATGTCTAATAATACACTCGCACCGACAGCGGAAAAATGGAAAGGAAAAGCACTATGACCGAAGAAGTCAAAAACACTGCGGAAACAAACGAAGACGTTGCAGATACTGTGGCTGATGGACAATCAACCGGACAAGCAGAGCAGACAACGGCACCCGTAGAGAGTGAATCGCAGAACGCTCCCGAAGCAAAAGAGCAGAAGCCCGTTCAAACGAAAGAGAAGAACGCGGAATATGCGAGAGCAAGGCGCGAACGTGAACAAGCACAAGCTATCGAAAAGGCGCGTATGACTGCCGCCGAAGAAGAGCGAGTAAAAAGTGTTATCGAGTTTGTAAAAACAAACCCATACACCGAAAAGCCTATCACAAACGTCGAAGAAGTCAAACAGTATCTCCGAATGAAAGCAATATCTGACAAGGGCGGAGATCCGGTTAAAGACTATGCCGACGAAATCGACAGAGAACAAAAAGAGAAATCGAAAAAGGAAGCAGAAAAAGCGGAATATCAGCAAAAAATCGTATCAGACGTGAACGATTTTCGCAAAGAACATCCCGACTTAAATCTAAACGATATGCTCCAAAACGACAAGCTCTTTCAAGCATTGCTCATCGGTAACGAAGGTAAATCGCTCAATGACGTGTACAACGAATACGACGCAATCATATCCGACATTACAAAGAATGTTGCGGCAAAACTGACGTCAGAAGCGGCAAAAAAACAATCGGGAGTAGGCTCGGCGCAGACAAACGGAAGCGCAAACCCGGGAATTACAAAAACACAGTTCAGGAAAATGAGTGTGGACGAACGTGCCAAACTCTACCAAGAAAATCGTGCGTTGTATGAGAGCCTAACAAAATAATCAAAAGGTAGGAAACTAATATGGCAGAACAAAAAACTATGACAGAAAATGTGTTTGTCAGAGAAGTATGTCAAGATATGCTCAACGAGACTCTTGATTCTATGCTCAAACTCATCAAATATATCAAAGTCGACAAAACGCTCAACGGCAGACCGGGCAACACCGTCAAAGTGACGAAGTGGGGTTATATCGGCGCGGCAAAAGACACCGCAGAAGGCGAGGTCATCGACACCACGAAGATGAGCTTCACAGATGGTGAATACACCGTCAAGAAAGTTTCAAAAGGTGTTGTATTGTCATCGGAAGCAATCGATGACGGCGAAGGCGATCCCAAAGGAACAGCAATCAGACAACTCGCAAAAGCAATCAAAGACAAAATTGAAAGCGATTTGTTTGACACCGCATACGATGCACCAAACGTTTTCAACGGCAGCGCAAGCGTAATTGGCTACAACGGCGTCGTTGAAGCAGAAGCAATGTTTGGCGATGAAGAAATGGGCGTTGAGAAATTGATGTTCGTACATCCGATGCAATATCCCTCACTCTTGAAAGACGAAAACTTCAAGAGCAGAGACAAATTCGAAAAGAGCGTAGTTCCCACCGGCGTTCTCGGCAAAATCGCACAAACGTGGATTCAACTCTCGAACAGAGTAAGACACGAAGACGGCGTACAAGGCGAGCGCACCGTTACGGTAGCAGGAACAGTCGCAACAGGCGATGTATTCACCATTCTTGTTGATGGAAAGAAATACTCGTTCAAAGCAACAGCGGCAACAGCGGAAAACGTTGCAGCAGGTCTCGTAGCGGCTATCACGGCAGACGCGACCGCAAAAATCTCGGCAAGCAACAGCGCAGGCGTCATCACACTCAAAGAGAAAGTTGGTGAGTACGGCATTGCGCTTGCAAATGCTCCCGAATGCAGAAAGACGAGTGCGGCAGGCACAATTGCTCTCGGCGGAACGTATGCAGGCACCGCAACGTACTTGAACCCCATCATCAAACTCGAAAACGAAGATTCGGAAGTGGACGACGGCACGCCCGCAATGAAAGTGTTCTTGAAGAAAGAAGCACAAGTCCATCCCGACTATCGCAACGCAGATGATACGTGGCTCATAACCGCTATCAAACGTTACGGTACGGCACTCACGAACGATTCAAAGGTCGTTGTCGCGAAGTACAAAGCCTAAAGGCATAACGAACCGCACTGTACCCTAAATGGCAGTACAGTCATCACGGGAGCCGACGGCGCAAGCCGCCCGCCCCGTGATCACGGAAGAATGGCGTAATTGGCATCGCAGAGGATTGCTAATCCTTCCGGGACACAACAGTCTCGTACAAGTTCAAATCTTGTTTCTTCCGCCACACTAAATCTGAAGGTGTCAGCATGACGATCAACGATATTGAAAAAAACGCACTTGCATTGATGTTCACTAACTACGAGCAAGACCTGTCCGCACAAGACATAGACTTGCTTGAAAGCGAAGAATATCGCAAATACACGGTCAACATGAAGGCTTGCATCAACCGAGCCTTAATGCGTATACAGCGCGCACAAGTATTGCCGCTGAAGAGTTTTGCAATTGACAGTGTAACATTATGCAATAACGACGGTTATCACGCGAGATACGATTTGAAAACACTCATCCCGGATCTATTTGATATTGAGAGAGTTATATTCGAATCCGCATGCGGATACAATCCATCCGTATCATTCCAAACAGAGGCAGGAACGCTTGTTTTAATGCCCTTGCGCGAGAGAGAAAGATACATTGTTATATACGAGCCTAAAGTGCAGAGAGTGGCACTCAATGCGCTTTCAAGCACTGAAATAAATATACCCGACGATATCGCCGAAATCATACCATACTTTATTAAAGCAGAATTGTACGAAGAAGACGAGCCGTCACTTGCCGCGCAAGCAAGAAACATTTTTGAAGCAACACTCGATTCACTGAAGAGAAACGATCGCGCAGCACAGTCAAGTGTGATTAATGTTTTTGGAGAGTAGTAAATGCGTTTTGATACCGATATCGTAAAAAAAGACAGAAAAAGAATTGTACTTACAGGCTTTCGCGGTGTGGATGCGGCAAGCCCTGTTTATGCTGTCGAACCATATCGCGCTTCCGCAATGCGCAATTTTATCAGCAAAAACGGAAACAATCATAAACGTCCGGGCTGGCGTCAATTTGGACGTATTAAAGATGCAAGCGGAAACGGATTGCCTATTAACGGACTTTTCAAATTTACAATCGCACATAAGACTATAAACATCGCTTACGCAGGCACAAAGTTTTTTATGAAGGATGATGATGGTACATGGCAAAGCATGTTCGACAATAATTTCATAAAGAACAACATTGACACAACACGCCTTAAAAATCGCGCGGTGCAAATGTTCATAGATAACGATAAGGCATATTTTATCGGCTGCGGTGACTTTCTTGTGCTTGGCGTATACGGTGGCGAACTGCAATTCCGTCGCGTTTATAACGACGATAATTCATACATTCCGACTACAACAGGCAACATTTCTCCCGAAGAAACCGATTATTATGAAAACGGTTCTGTTGTTGAATATGGCAAACGCCAAACAATGCGCGACGTCAACATCCTCAACTCTCGAAGAAAGAACACGCTTATAGGTAGCGACTACTACAAGAATACCGAAACGGCGAATACCCCCGCCACATTGCCTGTAATACGTACTTACAAACTCGACGAAAAGAATCTCGATGTAACCCCCTTTGAGATGGTTGCAAAAGATTATAACGAAGAAACAGGCGACAATACAGAATACAAGCTATCAATCGGCAGCCTCATTAGCGCAACCGCAACGAGAAATTTGCGTTCTGACGACGTAAGCGCGCAAAGAGATTTGTCGGGGAAGACAGTCACGTTTGATACCGATATAAAAACGCTTAAAACCATCGGTAGACTTTCAACAGATAATAAGCAATATCTCATAAAAGCGCACGATTTTAGCGTGTACGGCGAGCCTACGAGCGATGCTAATATGCTCGTACTCAAATACTCGCTCAACGGCACAGCAACTCAATTCGCTATAGCAAAAAGACTTAACGAGAACGAGGCTTACAGCATTATATGGAAAGATAGCTCCAACGAAGATATCAAGCATCTTGAAATTGTTGTGACGGCAACGGGAAGCAACACATATACACTCGAAGATTGCAACAATATTGGTGAAGATGGTTGGAATTTGACTGTTTCAGACATACCTGCAAGAAAATACGAGATAATCAATGCGAGAATATCGTCAGATCCCACCGATGAAGCGACTAAAACGTGTGCAAATTCGCGCAAATGGGGCGAGATAGACTTCGACGAGGGCAAGATTTATCTCACAGTGCATCCTCATACTATATCGGGCGAAGCAAATATCACGGTTACGATAGCACAAGACGATGCAAGATATGCAAACCGCATACTTGATTGTCGTTTTGGCGCGTTATTTGGCTCTAAAGGCAATGCAAATACACTTTTTGTTAGTGGATGCGACGACTATCCGAACTACGACTATTGGAGCAACGCAGAAGATTTTACCTATTTCCCGAGTAAAAATCTATGTTCAATCGGCACGAGCAGCACTCGCATTATGGGATATCAAAGATTGGGTGACGAGTCCCTTGCTATTTTCAAGGAAGACAGTGTATCAGAGCCGACACTTTACATAAGAACGGGTGTTGCAACCACAATAAGCGAAGACATGACGTCTGTCACGGAAGGTTATTATCTCACAACAGGCAAATATATTACGCAAGGCGTTGTATCAATGGACGCAATCGGGATGCTCAACGGCGATGCACTTTTTCTGTCAAAGCAAGGTGTATTTGGAGTGCAAATCAATAGCGACTCAATTGCAATCGAACAGCGTGTTGCTAAAGAGCGTAGCAGGTTGATAAACACATTGCTAAAGAAGCATAAAAACCTTGCAAGTGCCGTTTCTATTGTTTATAACAACAAGTTTTACGTTGCAATTGACGGATATGTCTATGTTGCAGACGCTCGTTTTGTGTTTACTCAACAAGGCGATATGGCGGATACGTATAACTATGAGTGGTGGTATTGGGACAATTGCCCTATTCGTCGATTCTTTGTTATCGATAATGAGCTGTGTTTTGGCACTACCGACGGGAGAATTTGTGTATTCGACGATGAGTTCACGGATAGGCAGTACGAGCAGCTAAACGCCGTCACTTTCGATTTGACAAACAATAGGATACAACACGATGGCGTTGTGGCAGATTTCGTCGATGGCGACCTTGCATATTTTAAGGGCAGTATTTACCGTCTGTTATTCGATAGCAACAGTTTTACTCTCGATGCGACGGGTGCAAATACCAAAATTGCAGTCACGTATGATGAAATAATCAAGCTTCACGAGGGGCAAGTCGTCTATGCGGATTCAATCACGGGTTTGGGCATTGAACTCAACACAAAATACTTTATCTCGAACATAGATGTCGGCACGGCAACGTTTGAATTGTCGAAAGAAAGTGGCGAAATCGTATCGCCGACAGGCACATTCCGACTTTTGTGCGACTTGAACGGAGAGATTGTCAAAGTAAAAGCAATAAAAACACTTGAAGGCGCGAAATATATCGAACTATACAATCGTTACGACCATACAGACGGTGACGGCAATGCAGTAGAGGATAGATATATTCTCGCAACATACAACAATGCGGCGATTGACGCAAAAGCCTTCAAATATATTGTGAAAAATGTCGTTGCGGAGTGGTATACGCCGATTATGGATATGGGCGCAAGCGATTATATCAAAGTATTGACAAGAATGACGCTCGCGGCGCAACAAATCACGAATGGCGTAATTAAGATTGGTTACGAAACCAAAAACGCATACGGGCTTAAAGAGATTGATTCAAAAGGGCTTGATGTGTTTGATTTTAGCAACCTCAACTTCGGCAACTTCACGTTCAATACAGGGTTTGAGTCTTCTTACACAAAACACATGAAGAGCGATTTTAACTATATACTGTTCCGCTTTATATCCGACAACGATTGTGACTGTTGTGTGTACAGCTTGACGGTTGAATATAAGATAAACAGACTTAACAAGGGAGTGTGGTGATATGAATATCCCTAAAATCACGGAAGAACAACGACAGATACTAAAGCGTAAATCGGTTTATGCATTATCTACACGCCCGGCAGAGCAAGGGAAAAAAGAAGCGGACGTTAAAGAAGCGATGTTTGCGCCGACGGAATACCTCTGCGACTGCATTGACGGTATTACAGATGCCGCAAATACCGCGCTTGGCGAAATAGAAACATCCGTCGAGGATATTAAGCCAACAGGATACCAAACGGACGAAATTACAACAGCAATCGACCACACGTTTGCAAATAATGTCATAAAAACATACACGAAAAACGCGCAAAGTGTGAAAATCACCGTTCCGTTGGACGCAAAAGAAGGGTTTTACTCCGGCTTAATGTTCTTTACGGGCGACGAAGCACCAAAGGTCAGTGTTGAATCAAACGGCAAGAACGTTGCCTTGATGCAATACGGAACAAATGTCGGCGAATATAACCCGTCGAACAATGCGAGAGTGTCAATGTATGTGTTCAGCAACGACGGAATCAACTTTGATATTTTCATCCTTGAAAAGGTATAAGTATGCAAGACGTTAGGACATACCTTGAAAAACTAAAACCGATACTTTATGCGATGTCGCTCGACTACAATGTTGTTCCTAAATGCGGAGTTGAGGTTAAAACAAGCGTTGCATCAAGTGCAGAGGACAATGTTGGCAAAGATGCGTCGTGCGGCGCAGAAATCAATGCCACCGCCGCAATAACAAAAACGGAATGCAACCACGGTAAAGAAGCAAAAGGCATATCCGTATCGACAGAAATAAACTCTCTTTCGATAAATGCAGAAGGCAATGGTGGTAAAGATGTAAATAAAGTTGTTTTTGGAGAAGTCGAAACATTCATTCAGAATCTCATTGCAGAGCGCGGAGCGGGTGCATTCTTGGGCGACATACTCGTTGAACTCGGAGCAGAAATCGTAACACAACCATCCATTAGAACAGGAAAAGAAACGACGTCGGATGCACAAACGAGTATAACTCCGGCGGCAACACCATCGGCAAAGACCATAGAGGATGTTTTTGCGGAACAAACAAGCGAATTTGAACTCGGCATTGCCTTAACAGTGTTCAAACTAACGCTAAAAGAAGTGTTGGATGCTTATGTCGAAATGAGCATAGAACCGACAATAGAACCCGTCGTGCCAACACTCAAAAAACCGCAAATCGAGCAAGAAACAGACTTTGAAATTCAATCAATGCCACAAAAAGTCAACACAAAACGCATCGTATCTGAAGTTGCAAGCGACTTGTCGATGGATATTGCAATAATCAGATACAGGCACGCCATAATGGCAGACTTAATAGGAAAAACAATGTCAGAGTTTTTCAAAGCAGGACAAACACTTGAACAGGTATGTTTAATTCGTGTTCAAGAATAAAAATAACGAGGTACAAAAACAATGTCAGGAAAAGTAGCACCAGCAGTTAAGAAAGGTTTTTTGGAAGAGCTTTTCGGCAACACATCATCATTCAATCTTGGCGACGGTTATCTTGGTGCAGGATTAGCATCGAGTGCGCCGACAGTCAACAGTTCAAAATATTACAGTGGTTTTGTTGAGCCTCCGGCGGGATACGGATGCGGAAGAGAAGCCGTTGGTAAATACGGTAACTCCGAAAACATCTATTTCAATAATATAACATACGGCGATGACGGCTCTGTAACAATCAAGAACAGTAAAGAGATTAAGTTCGATACATACCGCGGCACAAATGCACTCTCCATCAAGTATATCGTTTTATACAACGGAAGCGGCACAAGCAACGCGTCGCTATACTTTGAACTTGAAACGCCGATCACACTCAACCCAAACGAGCTTCTTGTTATTCCCATCGGACAAGCGTCTTGCAAAATGCTTTAAGAGAGGTGAAACATGGCACTTACGACACACGGTCTTTTCAAGTTTGATGGCGACAGCGGCGATGCCTACGAAAACGTTGAAAAATGTTTCGGCAATGTAGACGGGAACAATATGGACAAAATCGATGCACTGTTCACGTCTGCGGAAAAAAACATCGCTCAACTGTCAACAGGACTTGGAACAAAAGCAACCGTCTCAAACAAGACCGCAACAATAGGCACGTCGTGGAGTGGTAGTTCGCCGTTTACGCAAGAGATAGAATTGTCGGACATTCTCGAAACAGACACACCCGTTGTGGATCTTGTCCCTTCCGATGATTTTAACATCGCAACAGCCGAAGAAGAAGCGTGGGCGAAGGTATACAGAATCGTCACTTCCGCAGGCAAAATCAAGGTTTATGCAAAGCAAAAGCCGTCTGTTGCACTCAACATCAAGTTGCAAATCGTGAGGTGAGTTTATGGCAGATGCATATATAGTCAGACACGGCGGCGGTGGCTCGGAGCTAAAACCGCTTACAAATCCTGCGACGGCGGCGGAGATTAAGCAAGGGTATCA
>ULUL01051054.1_pt1 | contig 24704 bp, 28 predicted proteins | sample 1958481 | NCBI WGS metagenome assembly ULUL01 (sample SAMEA4835759, study PRJEB28245) | human gut metagenome | biome: gut microbiome; material: fecal sample | place: Denmark | collected 2008 | reverse complement strand
CTATTCGATTTTTTTATTAATATTGCGCGTTGGGCCTGAGGCGGCACAGGCCAAGGTGCTCGAATTAACCGGTCTTAAGCCGAGTTTGGCAAGTATCAGAGGCTACCTTCCGAAACCTCGCAGGCGCGTAAAGTATGAACTTACTGAGGACGGCAACGCTCAGCGCTTTGTCGATCGGTACGCCGATTCTCTGCGTTACGTTGTGGAGACAGGCGAATGGCTTATGTGGACCGGATACTATTGGGCGCAGACATCTGACGTGGAGGCGACCGAGCTCGCCCGGCAAACAGTGCTCTCCATTGTGGACGATGCCCGGGAATGCGAGAACGAGGAAGAACGCGCTGCGCTTTTCACCTTCTGCGGAGCCTCGCAGAAGGCCGCAATGTACAGGCACATGATCGAGATTGCGCGCGGTGATGATCGCATCCGCATTCATGCCTCCGAGCTGGACGCCCAAACTCGATATGTCGCTGTCCAGAACGGCGAGATCGACCTAAAGACACTGCAATTTATTTCCGCCGAACAAACGCACTATCTCACGCAGGTCATGGGCGTGGCATACGACCCGCAGGCTGATTGCCCGCTATGGAAAAAGACCGTGCTCGAGGTGTGCAGCGGGGACGAGCAAAAGGCTGAGTTCTATCAGCTCATCGCCAGTTACCCGATTCTCGGGGAGCCTATCGAGCAAAAATTCTTCACACTGCAGGGCGGCGGCGCAAACGGCAAATCGACGCTCACAAATACGATCCTGCACGTTTACGGGCAGTTTGGCCTCATTACGCCGTCCGAAACTCTGCTCGGTCAGTCGACAAACTCGAATGCCGGACAAACACGTGAGGACCTCCTCCGGCTTAAAGGCAAGCGCCTGGTGACAGTTATGGAGCCGGACGACGATAAGCCGCTAAAGGAGGGCACCATTAAGGCGCTTACCGGCGGCGAGCAGATTGCGGCCCGCGGGCTGTACGCGAAAAAGACCGTGAGCTTTAAGCCCCAGTTCACTCTGCACTTTTGTACGAACCATGATCTTTTGATCCGGGGAACGGACCACGGCATTCTGCGACGTACCGTCATTATGACTTTTGATCGCGTTTTCAAGGAGAACGAGCAGGATAAGACGCTTTGCGAAAAGCTCAAGGCCGAAGGCTCCGGGATTCTCAACTGGATACTGGAAGGCGTCAAAAAGTACCGTCAGACCGGATTAGCCATTCCCTCATGCGTGGCTGAGGCTACTGAGCGCTACAAGGAGGGCCAGGACTTAACCAAAGAATGGCTCGAAGAATGCTTTGAGTTCGGGCCGGCCTTCGCTGTCTCCAATATTGCTGCTTTTCAATCCTGGGAGGCTTATGCCGAGCCGCGAGGACTAAGAGGCTACATCAAGAATACGAGATCTCTCAGCAAAAAACTGAGCGGTAAGGGATTCAAATCTTTTCAGGATTCTTTTGGAATACGAGGCCGAGGATTCTCCGGGCTACGGCTAAAAGAATTTAAGAATTTGGATGAGGCGGAATGAGATTCCGGAATATCTGCCCCATTTGCCCCGTTTTAAGACGGTTTTTAAGAAAGTTTCTCATGCGTACGCATTTAAAAAGTTTATTAAAAACTAATTAAAAATGGGGCAAATGGGGAAAACTAGGGGTTTTTACCTATTAAATAACGGAGAAAAAGATGTCCATAGAAACAAGCCTAATGATCATCTCAATCACTCAGCTATTCCTTGCTATCGCGATTGTCTTTGTCAGCCTGACCCAGCGGGACATCCGGATGTTTATTCGGAGACTGTCCGCGGGGGTCCAGGATCTAGTTGGCTTACAGATAAAGAACAACTCTCGGGGAAGCGGAGACATTATCGGGTCGAGCACTACGTCGATAGGAAGTTCTTTGACAAAGGATTCCTCGGGCGGAAAATGAACCAAATGAAGGCCGAATTTATGCACCCCGTTGGTCGGCTGCCCCAGCAGCATTCCGTCCACAGAAACACTTTTTATCCTGAACTGGACGCTGCCGACAGCGATTTGGACATAGAGAACGATGCCGTCCCTAAGCATGAGGCACCTCGTATCAGCGATATAAGGGCGCCCGTCTAGGAATTGTACGGTGCCAAAATACGCGGCAATAACGGCCGCGACGGCGCTAATGAGACCAAAAAAGATTTCCATTGCCTCTCCCCGGATATAGGAATTAATTATCAAGCAAAAATCAACAGGAGAATTCTTTGATCGATACTCACTTCTACGAACGCCTGGCCAACTGGCGACGAGTGTATGGCGACAAACCTGTCAGATGGCGCTCGCCTACGGACACCTTCTGCCGGTATGCCAAGTGTTATTTTGAGCGCGCTCCGGAAACCGAAGAAGAAAAGTTCTGGCGGGAAGTGACCGAGCTTAAGACCCGCGATCCGCTGCTCCCGGCGCCGGACTACTCGGACGCCGAGCTTCTGCAGCGCGCATGGATGAGTTTGCCGGAGAAAATAGATTCATTGCCGGTAAAGCGAGCAGTTAAGACTTTCGTGTTTGGCTCGAATCGCGAGTACGAGCACTATTGCAGAAAGCAAAAGATCAGGCTAAGCGAGGAGCCTGAATGGCGCCGGTCTTACCTCCAGGCGTTCGCGGTTGTACTCGAGCGCTTCCAGAATGGTGAAAAATAGGGTTAGTACCCATATTAATTTTTGATTTAAAATGATAAAGTTCAAATAACAATTGAAACTGTCCTTCCAGGATGCGCAGAATCGCTCTCTAGCGGTCTTTCGCGTGCCCGGAAGAAACGTAGTACGCTGGAGCTCGGACCTGATGGATCGCGAGCTCTTTTGCTTTTTATGGATTTAGGAGGCCCGGGATGCTTTTGGTTTGGATTGCAATAGGGACCCTTACCATAGCGGTTTTTATTGGTTTTTATCTAACCTATATGTGCATCAGAATTCTTTCCTGCAGGCTTAACAGCCTCGGAAGCTGGGATGAGTCCACAACTTCTACAGAAGAAATTCCCAAAAGTTGAGAGCTTGATGAGTCCCCGGTTGAATGTGTACTTATTATTGTTCAGCAATACTTTGTATTGCTGGATTGCATGTTGAATTAAAGGATGAGACTCGGTTTCCTTATAAACAGAAGAGTCAGTATATTCCAAGCTTTCTTCTATTTTTATAAGGCCCAGTCTCCTTAAGTTGTCTAGATATGCGGCGGAAAGGTCCGGGAAAGATAAATTGCATTTTTCGCCAAAAACATTGAATTTTTCTATTACTGTTGTTCCGGGTCCGTAAGCCGATAGGGAGTTGTAGGGCTCACCTGGAATAGGATCTTTATAGTCTTCTTCTGCTCCGTAGGTGCTTTGAAAAAATCTCAAACCTACTATAGGCAGAAATTGGGCGTTAGCAATATATTTGAGAAGTTTTGCCTCGTCAGAGCTAAGCTGTTTAATTATCTCTGGGAAACCGGGAAGCACACCGTAAGCGGTCCGTTTGTCCATGGCCTTTGCCAAAAGTTCAATATACATGTCCTGGAGGGATTCTTCTTCCGAAACAGTTCTCATAGCTTCGACGATAGGAACTGCGATGTTGGCTTTTGGTGTTTGAAGTTCTGCTGCCGGAACGTCGGAAAGTTTTTGAGATAGTCGTTCGACAATTACTTTCTGAACTTTTTCAAAGCCCCAGACAGTAGCGGATAAGGGGCAAAGCAGCACGTTCACGGTTTTACCGATCAAGCCTCCGGTTTTTCCAAGTTCTTGAACGAGCGGTTTTGCGCCATCCGTGTAGATTTCATGAGAGAGCTTACCGTCAACGTTTACGTTTATTTCAGGCTTTATATCAAGCATAAGAATTCTCCTTCGGATTGTTACTAAGCAAGAACGATTCTAAGGAAATGCGGGCTGATCGTCCCGCCAAAAACCGATCTTTCTCTTTGAGTAAGTACATGGGGTTTGAGCCGCTCGGTCATTCGTGATCGGGCGGTTTCTTTTTATGGGTCTGCGCTATGAATATCAAAATCCTCGGCCGCGTCCCCGTCCGATTTAAGGACGGAGTTAAATGGATCACGGTGAAACCGAATGGCCCCGAAAACAAAGGTACGCCGGTCAAACTGGACGATCGAACCGGAGAGGTTCTCGCGGGCATGGGCGGAAAGTTTAATGGTCGCCATATCTCTGCGGCACCCAGAGGCGGCAGACAGGAGCAGCCGGGAGCGCAGGCCGTGATTGAATGGTCTAAAGCACCCAAGGCTCCCCAGAAGCCTCAGTACACTGGCTCCGACAAATATACGAAAACGGCTAATCTGGTTAAGTCAACGCAGAAGGAATTTACTCCGGACAGCGTAGGTAAGGCGATCAAAGACCTTAATTACCCCCACACGATTGACCTAGATAACAAGGACCAAATTCTCAAAGAGCTCGATAAAGAATACGACCATTTGAGATCTCTTGGCTATCCGTATGGCCCGGACGAAGCGGAAAAGGTCTATGAGCGTGCAATGAGTTTCCAGGCCGCTCGAAAATATGTTGATGAGATTTTTGAAAGAGACTACGGGGACCTTACGAAAGGCGAGGACGGCCTGGAGCCGGACGAAGTAGAGGATCTTAAAAATCTTTACGCCGAGAGACTTCGCCTTTCTGCTCTGGGGCGGGTTGCCGAGGCCTCTGTCTGGTATACGGACCGGGCAGACTTTAGAAATTCGGATTTTTATAAAGCCCTGGTTAAAGCCTCTTCGAAGCTCGGCGATAAGGTTGATGCATTAGCCGCGCTGCCGTCAAGGCGTCCTGAAAATCGCAAAAAGCGTCAGCTGCAGCAGAAAAAGAAATTTGAGGCCGAAAGATTAAAGCGCGAGCAGATACAAGGAATGAAAAAGTTTCAGGCGCAGTTTGCGACGGAGCTTGCGAAGAATGTTAAGCCTCAAATCGCGAAGCTGAATGCGGATTTAGCCTCGGCCACTTCGACGGTCGATGTCGTCACCGCCCTGGAGGCCAGCGGGCTAATGAATACGCCTACTGAAAACTTTAACCTTATGAGTATGGAAACTGCGCGAGGCGTTGGGCAGGCATACTCTGATATTTGTTCTAAGTTTCCTTTCCTCGCAGGCAATCTAGGGAAGGCTAGACTTGCTCCCCTGGGGAGCCGTACTTACGGAGAGTGCGTAATGTCCTCTGGCTCTATTGACCTTAGTTCCGGCCTGTTTAGAAGGGGAAAAGAGGCCGATTTTGCTACCGCGTTTAGCAATGATATGTCCACTCAATACCATCCCAAGGGTGCTATGTCGAAAGGAGCGGCCTACGCAGTAGTTTCCCATGAGTTGGGTCATGCACTCGAAGGGCGCATAGAAAATTTAATGAAAGCGTCCGGGGTCGACACGACGGAAAAGAGAAAGAAAAGGTACTTTATTTCCGGACGCATAAGAGACAAGGCTTTATCTAATCTGTCTTTGCAAAACGATCCGGCAATTATTAAGGGCGCATTGTCCGGCTATGCAAACCAGGATAGTGCGGAGTTTTTCGCTGAGGCCGTCTCTGAGTTGTTAACCAGCCCCTCGCCTAGACCATTGGCGGCAGAGGTTGGTAAAATATTGGAACGGATCTTGAAAAATGATTTTTCAGACCTCAATATTATTTGAGAGGGAATATGGCCGAAAAACTTACACCTGAAACAGAAGAGTGCTACAAAAGGGTTCCTGCCTCCTTTCCCGAAGATTGGTTCGATTGGAGTGGACCAGGCGACCAAGGGCTTAAACTGAAGAAGGAAGCTCCTGCTCGTGCGCACAGAGAATTGAAAGAATACGATGACTATTGCGAAGCGAAGAGAAAGCAAGGCATCATCGTCAACTAATTGTCAATAACAAACCATAACCGCCCGCGTGGCGGTTTTTTATTACCAAAAACAAACCCCGTCTAGTTAGGAGCTAGGCGGGGTTTTTCAATAGTCGATCGACTTAAGGAAGTATCGACCATGAAAGTAATTTTAACAAAACACCTTTGTAGGTTGGTCTTAAAAATGTCACTGAGGGAAACAAAATTATGCCTCGCGGCAGAAATTGCCAGGTGGCTTTTAGTCGTAATCCTCTTCTGCTGCGCATGGATTTCAGTTGTCTATGCGTATAGGTTTACCGTCGGGTCCTAGGAGGCTGGCATGGATGATTGCGAAGCTCCGAAGCGAAAACGGGGCAATCAAACTAAGTACACGCCGAGCCGCACTAAGGAGATTCTCCAGCGCCTGGCATGCGGACACACGCTTACGTCTATATGCCGAGACATGGGAATATCCCCCGCGTCCGTTTATAGATGGACGGTCGCGAACGAGGACTTTGCGAGAGACTTCGCGCGCGCGCGATTTCGGCGATCAGGTCCTGGAGGACGAGGCAGTAGACATTTCCGACACGATGGAAGAAGCATCTGAGACGATTGATTCGTTCAGCGAGAAACACGGAGCGTCGAGCACAGTCAAGAAAGGTGACGCAGTGGCACATCGCAGGCTCCGGGCAGAAGTCCGGCTGAAAGTTGTCGCAAGACGAAAGGGCGCAAAGATCCAGCTGGATACGAACGGCGCCGGAGGCGAGGGCCTGGCAAGCGTCTACGAGAAAATTAGAGAAGTGGCTAAAGGTAAAAAATGAACGATCCTTTTTCTGAGCTGTGGAGCCCGCACAGATTTAAAGTTTTCTATGGCGGCCGCGGTTCGGGAAAATCGTGGGCAATCGCGGAGGCCCTGATCGTCATGTCGAATCTTTCCCGGCTGCGCGTACTTTGCTCCCGAGAGTTTCAAAATTCGATCGCCGATTCGTCCTATCAGCTGCTTAAAGACACGGCAGAGCGCCTAGGACTGAGCCATCGCTTCGAGTTCCTAGAGGCCGAGATCCGACACATAAACGGCTCTCGGTTCTTTTTCAAAGGCTTGCAGCAGAGACAAGCGCAGTCGGTAAAGTCGATTGAAGGTGTCGATATATGCTGGATTGAGGAGGGCCAGTCAGTCTCGCAGGTCTCCTGGGAGACACTGATACCGACCATCCGAAAAGCGGGCTCCGAAATATGGGTCTCGTTTAATCCGCTCCTGGCCGACGATCCGACAACCAAATTATTCCTGACCGATGCGCCGCCACCCGGCGCCTATGTCCGGAAAGTTAATTTTGACGAGAACCCGCATTTTCCGGAAGCGTTGCGCCGGCAGATGGAATGGGATCGCAAAAACGACTACGAGAACTATTTGCATGTGTGGGAAGGATTTCCCCGGACAATCAGCGACGCGCAGATTTTCCGCGGCAGGTTCACGGTCGAGAGTTTTCCGGACGATCTTTGGCAGAAGGCCGACAGGCTATTTTTTGGTGCTGACTTTGGCTTTGCGAACGACCCGAGCACGCTGGTGCGATCGTTCATGTACGACAATCGGCTGTATGTCGAATATGAGGCTTTCGGCCACGGCGTTGAGCTAGACGAGCTCCCGGCGCTCTACGATTCGGTCCCGCTCTCCAGGAGCTGGCCGATCAAGGCCGACTGCTCGCGTCCGGAAACAATCAGCTATTTGGCCAAGCGAAAGGGCTTCAATATCTCGGCCGCAGAGAAGTGGCAGGGCTCGATTGAGGACGGCATCGCCTATCTGAAATCGTTTGACAAGATCGTCATCCACCCGCGCTGTCGGCATACAGCAGAGGAATTCAAGCTCTATAGCTACAAGGTCGACCCGAAAACGAACGAGGTCCTCCCGATCATCGTAGATAAATACAACCATGGCATCGACGCCATTCGGTACAGCCTCGACGGCTATATCACACAGGCGGGGCTCGATGAGTTCATTCGCCTGGGCAGAGGTTAAGCATGAAGGTAAACAAGAAACTTTCCCGAATAAAGCGCGGCGGCAGCAAGCAGTTTGCCGACGGGTTCCAGAACCCGCTCCTGCGCATGGGCCTGGGGACGAGCACAACGATCAACGGCAATCGCTACATCCCTGAGTTCAAATCCTTCCAGCGCAACGAGTTGGAATGGGCTTATCAGGGCTCATGGATGTGCGGGCTCGCGGTTGACGTGGTTGCGGACGACATGACACGCGAGGGCGTGGAGATCCAGTGCGATGATCCTGAGGTCGCTTCCTCAATCGATATTGCACTCGACGAATTCCGAGTTTGGGATAGCCTGTGCGACGCTTTGAAATGGGCGCGCCTTTACGGCGGCTCACTGGCCGTCCTGCTCATTGACGGCGACGATATGGGTACGCCGCTCGGGTCGATCAAACAAGGCGCGTTCAAAGGCTTGCTCGTTCTCGACTGCTGGCAGGTCAACCCGTCGACAGAAGTCGTCCAGGAGCTCGGGCCTAACTTCGGCAAGCCGCTTTATTACCAGGTTTTCGCAGAGCAGAGCGATATCGATATTCCCGGAGGAAAAATTCATTATTCGCGCTGTATCCGGTTTGAAGGGCGTCGGCTGCCGTACTACCTTCGACAGGCTTATCGCGGCTGGGGCGCGAGCGTACTTGAGCCGCTATTCAACCGGATCGAGATGTTTGATATGGCAACGGAAGGTGCGGCTCAGCTCGTCAATAAATGCTACTTGCGCTATTACAAGGTCAAGGGCTTGAGGTCCATTCTGACAAACGACGTTGCCAAAAAGGGATTCATGACGCAGATGGAGCATACCCGGCTATTCCAGAGCATCGAGGGCATGACGCTCGGAGACATTGAGGATGACTTCCAAACCATGACCTACACGTTCACGGGTCTGCCGGAAGTCCTTCTGCAATTTGCACAGCAAATCTCCGGCGCCACGGGCATTCCGCTGGTGCGCTTGTTCGGTCAGTCTCCGGTCGGCTTCAATTCCACCGGCGAGAGCGACATTCGGCTCTATTACGACAATACGAAACAGCAGCAGGAAAAGATGCTGCGCCCGGGTCTAAAGAAAATCCTAAACGTCATTTACATGAGTGTGACCGGACATGCTCCGGACAAAGATTTCAATTTTGATTTCCGCCCGTTGTGGCAGATGACCAACGAGCAGAAAGGCGCGTATGCAACGGCCATGGTCGGTGCGATTGTGCAGGCGTTACAGAGCGAATCAATCTCGCTGCCGAACGCAATGAAGGAGCTCAAAAAGCTCAGCCCGACCATTGGCCTTTTCTCCTCTATTACCGAGGAGGACATCGACGAGGCAGAGAAACAGGAAAACGAGCTTATGCCGCCAGGAGGATTAAATGCAGCAGCAGAACAAGTTCCGGGAGCAGGCCAAAACGGCGGCTTTGGACCGCTGGTATCGCAAGCGCCTCAAGGCAGTGGCCAAACAGATCGCACAGATAGCGCTGGAATGGGAGGGAAGCGACCCGAGCCAGCTCCAGCTCAGTCTGTTTGATTATTCGGTGCGGCTCGACGAGTGGGCTCGCTCCGTGGCAGACATCATGCTGCGCCGCGCGGCCTCGGCCGACTATGACACGTGGCTCAGGATTGGCCAAAAGATCAGCCGGGAAACTCGCCGCAAATTGAAGGACGCAGCCGCCGGGCCGATTTTCAATCGCCTGCGCGAGGAGCAGGTCGCACTGATCCGCTCTTTGCCCATGGAGGCCGCCAAGAAGGCTCAGGAATGGGTCGCTAGCGGGCTATCGGACGGCCAGCGCTATGCCGATATCGCCCAGCGCATCAAAAACGAGCTAGGCGGCGTTACGGAATCCCGAGCGATTTGCATTGCCCGGACGGAGACTGCCCGAGCGAGATCCAACTTCACGCAGGCCAGGGCCCAGGCCGTCGGTTCTACACATTACGTGTGGCACACGGTTGGCGATAACGCAGTGCGCCCAAGGCATCGTGAGCTGGATAAGACCGTTCATGCCTGGAGCGATCCTCCGATCTGTGACGTCGGCGCAGGCGGTACGCCTATTCGCAGCCATCCCGGATGCGTCTTCAACTGCCGGTGCTGGCCCTCGCCACTCTTTTTTGAGAAGGACAAATGAGAAGGAAATTTCGAGACGGTCGCTTCTTGACCACGGAAAAAATCAGCCCTCTGAAGGAAAAAACTCCGGAGGGCTATTTGTTATGTCGAGACGTTCCGATTAGCCGCGTCGGATCGTTTGAATATTCAGCGGCTGAGGTCGGCTTACCAAACATCGGCCATGCAGTGCAGGTATGGCGGCCGGAAGAACAAATTTTTAATCCCGAAACGATTGCCTCGTTTGAGGCCAAGCCGGTAGTCATCGGTCATGCGAGATTCGCAGATCCGGACAACTGGCGGGAGATTGCAGTCGGTACGACCCAGAACGTTCGGCGGGGAGAAGGTGACAAATCGGACTTTCTTCTCGCCGATTTGCTTTTGACGGATCGAAAGGCGATCGAGGCAGTCGAGAGCGGGGATTTGAAGGAAGTCTCATGCGGGTATGACGCGGATACGCAGGAAACGCCCCAGGGGATTGAGCAAATTGGCATCGTGGGCAACCACGTTGCTCTAGTGGTATCAGCCCGATGCTCGGGCTGCAAAATTGGAGACGGAAGCATGACAACTAGCTTAAAGACCCGCCTGCGGAAATTGTTCCGCGACGGAAACGAGGACGCATTTAACGAGGAAGTGGACAAGCTCCAGGTTCAGGACGACGACGCACCTGACGCGGCGCCCGCTCCTGCTCCGACACCGACACTTGAGGAGCGCCTGGCCAAACTCGAGGCCGCAGTGGCAGCCATTGCCAAGGCCCAAACTCAGAAACCTGTGGGTGACGCAGATACGCCCCCGGCGCCGGATGACACCGTTGACCCTGGTGATGATGATGAGCTGATCGACGATCCTGACGCTCAGGCCATCATCGGCGACGCTGAGGCACTTTGCCCGGGAATGAAGAAACCCGTGGGCGACGCCAAGGGCGGCAAATTCACACGTAATCAGATCGAGCGCGTTATGCGCACTGCGCTCAAAGGGGCCGGCGTCCAGCAGTTCGGCGATTCCTCCGAGCTCGACGGCAAGTCGCTGGATATCGCCTTCAAGGCGGCAGTCGCTATGTCCAAGTCCGGAAAGAATCCGAGGGCCAGCGGTACACGCTACGGCGACAGCGCTGAGGATTCAGTCAACTCGATCGCATACGTCCAGAAAAAACTTAACGATTTTTGGGGAGCTAAATAATGTCTCAGTTCATTGGCACATCTATGCCTCGCGGTTCTGCCGGCGATATCACTCGCGGCATGTTTGACTACACCACAGAGGTCAAACAGAACGACACAACAACTCCGGTCGCCGATGACGGCGTTCTGGTTTCTCTGACCACAACCGGCAAGGCCACTCCGGCCTCTGATGCCTCCAAGGTCTACGGTATCGCAGTTCGCGATTATCGCCAGGTGGGACCGGATGGAAAGGTCTGGCCGAAAGACGCCTTTGTCTGCATCTTGCGTCGCGGCTACGTTGCCGTGCGTGCGGCAGGTACTCCGGCGCCGGGAGGAGCTGTCTACTTGGACGCCGCAAACAAAGGCGTTACAGCCACTAAGTCGGGAGACGCCACGGCTATTCCTAACTGCGTGTTTATGGGCGCAAAGGATGACGCGGGCCTGGCCGAAATCGCATTCAACATCTAATAGGAGCAAAAAATGGTAAGACGTTTTGCTGACGCTGAAACAATCTCCGCTACCGGCGCGTTCCTGGTCGGTGAGCTCGAGCGTCTCGATTCCAGAATCTATGAACCGATCGCAGATTTTACGTATGGCCGCGATATCGACCTGCGCAACGATGTGACGATCGCCGATGAGGTTTCTTCTTTCATTCAGTCCGAATACATGGGCGGATTCGGCGGCACAGGCACGGGTAAAAAGTCCTTCATTAAGGGCCCGGATTCCACGCCCGCTCGCGTTTCTGTTTCTCTGAAGAAGGTAACCACGCCGCTGACACTCTGGGGCATGGAAGTCGCTTACACGATTTTCGAGCTGCAGAAGGCCATGCAGGCAGGTCGCCCGATCGATGCGCAGAAACACTCTGCTATGCGCATGAAGCATCAGCTCGACATTGATACTCAGGTCTACGTCGGTGACGACGAGGTAGGTGTTAAGGGCCTGCTCAACTCTGACCAGGTAACGCATGAAAATGTCGGCACCTGGACCGATTCCACGGATGTAAAGACCGTTATTGGCTACTTCAATAACATCCTGGAAAAAGCCTGGAAGGCAACGCAGTACAACCGCATTCCGAAGAACCTTTTGGTTCCTCCGGCTATTTTCGGCAAACTGGTGAGCACACAGCTGACTAATACCGAAATGAACCTGCTGCGCTACGTTGAGGCTAACAACCTCTCTGTAGCCAATGGCGGTACGCTGACCATTCGCCCTGTGCGTTGGCTGGCTGATACGACATTGTTCTCTACGCCGCGAATTGTGGCGTACACAAAAGCAGAGGACGTGGTCCGCTTCCCGCTGGTTCCGATCGCTTCTCTCCCGGTCCAGTATCGTAACTTCGAGCAGGCAGTTCCGTACTTTTCAGCTCTCGGTGGTGTCGAGTTCGTGCGTCCGGAAATGGTTTACTACGCCGACCTGGCAGCAGGTTAAGGAGGCCTTATGAAACGAATTTCAGTTCGTTGTCCGCTGGTGCTGAATATGGGATCTCAGCAGTTCGAATTTAAGCCGTTACAATCCTATGAGGTCGAGGACGCAGTCGCGGCTCAGCCGTACCTGCAAGCACACCTTGCCACGTTTATCGACATCACGCCGCCGGCAAAAGAAAAGCCGGCTGCGGAAAAGGTCGAGGAACCTGCCGAGGAAAAGGCTGAGCCGGTAGTGGAGGAAAAACCGGCGCCAAAGAAAAATGCGAAAAAGACCACAACTGTGAAGGAGGCTGAAAATGTTAAACCAGCCTCTGACGCTTGAGGAATTTTGCAAACTTTTCCCGGAAATCGATTCGGACAGTTATCCGGACATAGCGGTTAAAGCTCGATTAGCTTTAGCCGCTAAATTTTTCTCAGAGGAAAGCTGGCCAGATCCCGAGATCCGGGCGCACGTCATGGGGCTGTATACAGCCCACTATCTGAAGCTCCAAGGGTCTGCCGCTGACGGCGGCAACGGCGGAGACACCTCCGCACTGGCCCAGGTCACTTCGATGTCTGTAGACGGTGCATCTGTGAGTTACGACACCTCATCCTCGTCCGAGGAGGGCGCCGGCTCATGGAATCTCACCGCCTACGGCCGCGAGCTGTGGCAGCTGATTCAGTTGTTCGGAGCAGGGGCCAGGCAGATATGAAAAAGACGATCTCTGTTTCCATTGTGCGGCATGACGGCGAGTTGAACCAGGCACTGAAGCGCCTGGCGAAAACTGCCGTTTATGTCGGCATCGCGGCAGGCTCTAAGGACGATACGCGAAACGATGGCGGCCCGAGCAACCATCTCCTCGGCTTTGTGCATGAGAACGGTTCACCTGTGAACAATATTCCGCCGCGACCGTTCTTAGTTCCGTGCCTGGAGGCGAATCGGGAAATGATCGTCGACGGTCTTAAGGGCGCCATGGACTGCGCGCTCAAGGGCGACGAGAAAAAGTGTGGTCAGACGCTCGAGCGCCTGGCGATCCGCTCGGCTTCAGCGGTCAAAAGCTACATGCAAACGGCCGACTTCGAGCCGCTCAAGCCCAGAACAATCGCAAACCGTAACCGCTCGCGCCTTACCCAGGGCACCCGCGAGAACGAGATGGAAGGCGTGGGCATCCGGCCATTGATTAACACGGGACAGTTACGCGACGCCATTGACGGCGTTGTGGTGGAGGAATGATGGCGACTTTAGACGTTGAACGTGTAATCCGATCTCCTTTGTTTACTTCGCCCTGCAAGCTGATTCATTTTGTCGAGGGCCTGGACGAGTTCGGTAATCCTACGTGGACCGAAGGTGAAAGTACGGAAGTTATGGCCGTCATCACGGCCGACACAAAGACCATCTCGAGATTGCCGGAGGCGCTCCGGCGCGAGGGCACGATCTTAGTGCGCTTCATGATTGCCGATATGCCCGCGGGCTTCGGCGGCTCCGGGAACGATGAGGTCGAGTGGCGCGGCAGGCGCTTTGTCGTCAAAGACTGCGCGGATTACTCGCAGTTTGGCAAGGGCTTTTTGCGGCTGACTTGTTGGCCTGCGGAGGTGAGCGATGGCAGTTACTGATAGCCGGACGGCCGAAGCATTACGCCCGACGAGTTCGGACAATGAGACAGGGCTGATGGACCCGCTGCGCCAGTGGATCTCTGAACTTATTGGCTTGCGGCTCGATCTAGTCCGTGCCTCCTGGCGTCCTAAGCCTGGTACTCAGCCGGCGCTAAAAGCCGACTGGTGCGCGCTGGCCCTCAAAAGCCTGGACACCACGCCTGTCTACCTTGACGGACGCAAGGGCGATCCATCGCTTCCGCTTTCCGGGGATCAGACTTCCGTGGTGCATGAGGATTATGAGTTCGTGCTGAGCTTTTACGGCCCGCGAGCTCTATTCCTCGCGCAGAGATTCAGAGACGCGGCGCAGATCGGTCAGAACCGCTCACTGCTGCGACAGTCAGGGCTCACGTTAAAAGCGATTGATTCGCAGGCCATGCGCCTTCCCGATCTTGTTTGCGAGACGTGGGTCGACCGATATGACATGACCTTCCACGTTGCCCGGAAGGTTTCCAGAACTTACGGCGTTCGCACCATTGTCGGTGCCGATGTCGACTTTTATACAGAACGAGGTAAATTATGAGCGTTGCTCCTACATTACCGGTCTCCGAGGTTGTAAACGTCACGATCGAAATGTCTCCGGTCGCGGCCGCACTTCGCAACTTCGGGGCCATGTTAGTGCTCGGCACCAGCGATGTCATTGACACGGACGAGCGCCTGCGCACCTATTCAGGCGTGGAGGGAATCGCCGCCGATTTTGGAACTGATGCGCCTGAGTATCAGGCCGCGGTCACTTTCTTCGGCCAGTCTCCCCAGCCCTCTCAGCTGGTTGTCGGCCGCTGGGCTAAAACAGCAACTGCCGGGCTTTTGCGCGGCCGTATGCTAGCAATCTCTCAGCAGCAGATCGCTGACTTCGAGAAAATCACATCCGGATCTTTCACGGTCGAAATCGACGGTTCTTCTGTCTCGGTTTCCAGCGTCGATCTGAGCTCCCAGAGCAATTTGAACGGCGTAGCAACTCAGATTACAACCGCGCTGGCCTCAAAGGGCACCTGCGTATTCGACGGTACGAGATTCATTATCAAATCCGCCACCACGGGCGTGAATTCTTCTGTCGCGAATGTTTCTTCTACCGAGTTGTCTAAGGCCATGGGCCTGGACGCAGGTACGACTAAGGTCAACGGCGCGGCAGCAGAGGAGCTGGTCGACGCAGTAACGGCCTGCCTGGATTACACCAACTGGTACGGTCTTTATGTGTGCGGAACCGACTGGACGGACGCGGATGCCTTGGAAGTCTCTGCGCTCATCAATGCCGCGCGACCCTCTCGTATCGTGTCCTGGACGTCGCAGAATACGGGCGAAATGGATTCTACAAACAGCACATCGCTGGGCTCTAAGCTCAAGGCGCTGGGCTATAACCGCACGATCTGCACGTTCTCCAGCACCAGCGACACTGCCGGTGTTTCTGTTCTCGGCCGTATGAGCACAATCAACTTCGAGGGATCGAACACCACGATCACTCTGAAATTTAAACAGCTCCCGGGTGTTGTTGCCGAGAACTTGAGAACGTCCCAGTCGTTGGCCCTGAGAAGCAAAAACGTCAACGTATTCGCGGCATTCCAGAACGACACTTCCATCTACAAGGAAGGCGTCATGTCCGGAGGCTGGTTCATTGACGAAACTCATGGCCTTGACTGGCAGCAGAATCGAGTGGAAACCGATCTTTGGAATCTGCTCTATACGACTACTACGAAGATCGGCCAGGACGAAGCGGGCATGACCTCAATTCTGGCAACGATCAACAAGTCGCTGGACGCGGGTGTCCGAAACGGCCTTATCGCTCCGGGTGTATGGAATGGCGATTCCTTCGGATCACTTCAGAAGGGCGACACATTGACGTCCGGATATTACGTCTATATCCAGCCGCTGGAAGAACAGGCCCAGAGCGACCGGGAGGCTCGTAAAGCGCCTCCGATCAAAGTGGCTATCAAATTGCGCGGCGCAGTCCACTCTATTGACGCCACGCTCACGATCAACCGATAAGGAGAAACAGGATGGCAACTTATTCCTTTATGGATGTCACTGCGACATTCGCAGGGCCGACAGGCGTGATCGATCTCGGTTACGGTTCCGCGGCCTCCAAAGAAGGCATTTCCGTCGAGTTCAATCAGCCCCGGAACAATATGACGCCGGGCGCGGATGGCGAGGTTATGCATTCTTTGAGGGCAGACAAAAGCGGAAAACTTACGATTCGGCTTCTTTATACATCCCCCGTGAACGCCAAGCTGAAGGCTATGTTTAACGCCCAAAGTTTGAGTTCGAGCGCCTGGGGCAACAATGTCATCACCGTCCTAAACAAAGGCAATACGGACACGATCGTGGCCAGAAGCGTCGCATTCCAAGGCCTGCCAAGTCAGACCTTCGCCGAGGACGGCCAGCCCGTTCTTGAATGGGGCTTTGACTGCGGCAAAATTGATACTCTTAGCGGGACTTACTAATGGACAAACTCGTACCTCAAAAATTTACATTGCAGGGACATGAGTATCTCGTCGGGCGGCTCGACCTTTTTGAAGCTATGAAGCTCCAAAAGCGGCTCGGGCCGCTGATGCCCACGGCATTCAATAATGTCCTCTATGGCATGTGGACAGCATACGGAAAATCCATGCCGGAATCCAAGGCGACATTGAGCGACAAACTGACCGAGTTCGGTACGTTGCTCGCGGTCTGTCAGCCGCTCCTGGATCGCATTGCGGCCATGCCGGACGCGGATTTCGACTACTGCGTGCGCACTGCGCTGAGCGTGGTGGAGCGCCGCTCTGAGGACGGAAAAACCTGGACCCGAGTGTATTCAGGCGGCACGCTGGCGTTCGATGACATCGATTTCACAACCACATGCATATTAGTGAGCGCTGTCGTACAGCGTGAGCTTCGCCCTTTTATCGACGCTTTGAATCTTTAACGTTCGCTCATAGCGTCGAAAACAGTCAGCAGGAACCGAGCCCGTTCAGAAGTCTCCCCGATGGCCTTGATTTCCTGATGCGTCCCGTTTACCACGGGATGATCAGCTATCTGGACTTGAAGGGCGACAATCTGACGCTCGAGGACATTCTGCTAATGAACGTTTATATCGACAACCAAAAATACAACGAATTTGTTTTAGAGAAGGAGCGCAGCCATGAGTAGCGTTCTCGCCGGTTTCCTCGTCCGCTTAGGCTTTGTAATCGATAAAGACGAGCAAGCCAAGTTTCAAGCCTCAATCGACTATGCCGGAAAGCGCATGAAGGAAATCGCTATGCGAGGCGCTGCCTTAGGCACTGCGTTCACAGCGGCATTCGCTAAAAGCACCCAGGAAGTCAACCGCTTTTATAACCTTACGAACCAGGTGGGCGGATCTGTCCGGGGCTTGAATAATGTCGCGTCCGCCGTGGCCAAGGTCGGAGGAAATTATGATCAGGCTGCCTCAAGCATCCAGGCGTTTGCCAATAAACTGACGTTTACGCCGGGGATGGATCAGTACATCAAGAACCTGACGGGCATTGACATTAGGGACAAAAACGGCCAGCTAAGGGAATATAGCGATATTCTTTTGGACCTCAGAAAACGCTGGGAAACACTCGGGGATGCGGCCGGGCGAAATGAAGCGGCCATGATGGGGCTGGACGGTATTTATGCCGACGTTATGAAAAAGGATTTTGCCGCCGAGCTCCAAAAAACAAATAAACAGCAGGGCGAGCTGGCTGACATGGTCGACAAGTCGGCGGATTCCGTGCATCGCCTCTCAAACGAATTTTCACGCACCTGGGAGATTATCTCCATGGGGAGCCAGGCCGCTTTTGGTACGCTGACCGATAGCCTCGGTTTGGATAAGGTTGCCGAAAAGTTTAATAAAACACTCTCGCAAGAATTGCCCGCATGGATCCAGACAGAAAAAAATATCTGGGATCAATCCCACGGCGTCGGCGATTACCTCAAAAACTTCTTTTTTAAAGCGGACGAATTTCAGGATGCCGAGCGTTATAAACGTCACCTCATGGATGATGAGCAGGCGCAGGCGTTCCTGCGCAAAAAGTACACCAAACAAAAATCTGTATTGGACGATGAGGCCGAGGAGGGCGTGAGCATCGTGGACGATTTCGATAAAAAGGGATTCGAGGAGGAGCTGGCTAGGTATCGAGCTGCAGGCTCGAAGGCGCCGGCAAAACCCGCTCAGACAGAACCACCTCCGGCTCCGGGAAAGATGAGCAGAGGGCTGCGCAATAACAACCCGGGCAATATCCGACCAGTACGCAATCAGCCTAATGACGGTGCTTTTGCGATTTACCGCACGCCGGAAGAAGGATGGGGCGCGCTGGGCAAGCAGCTCAAGGCCTACGCGAATGCCGGGCTGGATAACGTTGCGTCGATTATTTCCAAGTACGCGCCGTCCAGCGAGAACAATACAGGTGCTTATATCCAGTCTGTGACCACTAACATGAGCAAACGCTTAGGCTCAGATGTCGGCGCGCTGACTCGTCTTGATCTGAGTGATCCGCGAGTGCTCAAGGCGCTCATGCAGTCGATCACGGAGCATGAGAATTTCCGGGGCGCCTCTCAGTATTTCGAAGGCGCCTCTTTTGATAAAGAGGTGCTCGCCGCAGCGCAGTCGCAGTGGAGATCTAAGGTCGTCAATGAGAGGGACAAAATCCCGTCTCGGGGTAATGTCGTCGTGAACCAAAACATCACGATCAACGGGGCAGATAATCCGCGCGCTGTCGGCCAGGCCGTGGCGCATGAGACCCTGCTGGCACAGAACCGATACGGCCAGCGCAATCTTAGCTAAGGAGGAAATATGCCCTCTTTACCGTACAGCCTTGAAGCTCTGCTTCTAGGCCGAAAACGAGAATTTGCCGGAATTATTCCGGATGTGGTGATCAGCGAGGAGCACGAAAACGAGGTCGTGGTTACGCGCCATCCGGTCGATACTGGCGCGAATGTTTCGGATCATGCGTATCAGATGCCGACGGTGATTAATTGCCAGTTCGGCTGGTCCGATTCCTCAAGGCTTCTAAATTCGATCCTGGATTTTTCGATTTTTAAGGGCCTGACCACGACGAAAGACGTCTATGAGAAGTTGCTTGAGCTACAGGCCAAGCGGGAGCCGTTCTCTCTTTCCACGGGCAAGAAGCAGTATCCGGCGGTCATCATCACAAAGCTGAAAACAACGTCGACCGTCGACACGGAAAGCTCCCTAGTAGTGGACATCACTTTTGAGGAAATCCGATTCGCCCGGACAAAAGAAGTCACGCTGCAGGAAGCTCAGCAAAAGAATCCTCGGCAGACGGCCTCTGTTAATCAGCGTGGCACCTCGCAACCAGTATTAACTACAGCGGGGAATCGGCCATGAGTATTTATCAAATTCCTTTGAGTACCGGCGCCCAGAGCTTTTCCATCCGGCTCGGCGAATATAACTACCGCATGACGCTGATTTATAGGGATGCAGATTGTGGAGGCTGGTTTCTGGATATGGTCCGGACAGACGGATCGGATGCGCTCCAGGGCCTGCCGCTGGTGACAGGTGTCAACCTACTAGCGCAGTTTGGCTATAAGCGCATGGGCGGAGCGCTCTGGTGCGAACTGCCGAAACAAGCCAAAAACTATGAGCCGACGTACTCAGATATGGGCCAAACGCTGAGCCTTTTTTGGAGTGACGAATGAGCGAAACAGACAATAATCGCCAGTGGCTGAGATATTTTCGCCTCGTTGTGGCAGTCGATAAAGACAATCAGCAGGCGATTGACCTGAGCGAATTTCGATGCAAATTTCGAATTTCTCAGGCTGTAATCGGTAAGCCCTGCACGGCCGAAATCACGGTTTACAACGTCTCCCAGGAAACAGTAAACCGCCTCGGTATCGGTACAAACGTCATCGAAAATCAAGGCATGCGCGTCATTATTGAGGCGGGCTATCAGAACCATCACGGCATTATTTTCCAAGGCGATCTATGGTGGAAATCCGTCGGCCGCGAGAGCGAAACTGAAACCTTCATGCGCCTGGTAGCCGCTACCGGCGACAGGGCGAGGCAATATGCCGTGGTTAATGTCTCGGTTGCCAAGGGTGCCTCTCAGCGCGAGATCTTTGACAAGGTCGTCGCGTCCATGAAAGAAAAGGGCGTTGACAGTAAGCAGCTCCCAAAAATTCAATTCATGGATTCCAGGCTCCCGCGCGGAAAAGTCATGTTTCGGATGGCTACCGACGCCATGAACGGTATCGCCGATACAAATAATTTTGATTGGGGCTACGGCGTTGACGGCCTTGTCGCCATTCCTAAAACGCCGACATACGATCCGAATGAGAAGGTGATCGTCCTTAACGCTGATACCGGTTTGATCGGCCGCCCCACGCTTGACGAGGACGGCCTGGACGTCCAGGCGCTACTTAATCCGAACCTGGAGATCGGCGCCAAGATTCAAATCGATAACGCCTCGGTACAGCGAAACAACTACGACACAACGGTGTCCGAGGACGCGGTTACGAAAAATCAGGCGGTAACGGACGCATTCTTATCGGCGGATGGCGTGTATCAGGTGATTTCCCGCGAGCACGTGGGCGACACGCGCGGGGAGGATTGGTACACAAATTTGATCGTCGTGGGCGTTAATTCAGCCAGCAGACCGATTGCTCCATCTGTTTTTACATACACATCGAACTGAGGGCGCTATGGATTCAACCGCAACAATTTTTGACCCGAATCGATTCTCCGAGAAGGCTACAAATAGCCGCTTGACCCAAGTATGGACCGCACTCCCGGGGATCATCCAGAAGTTCGATGCGGGCGCGCTGACCTGCGAAGTTCAGCCGGCGATTAAGGGCCGCATCACGCAGGAGGATGGCTCTATCCAGCTTGTAAATATGCCGCCTCTCTTAGACTGCCCTGTCGTGTTTCCCCACGGTGGCGGCTGCTCCATCACGTTTCCGATTAAGGCCGGGGACGAGTGCCTTGTCGTTTTCGCTTCCCGGGGAATTGATTACTGGTGGCAGTTAGGAGGCATTCAGCCGCCTCCGGAAGCAAGAATGCACGATCTATCGGATGGTTTCGTTATTCCCGGCCCGTGGTCCCAGGCTCAAAAGATCAGCGGCGTGAGCACCAGTGCTGTGCAGTTGCGTAGTGACGACGGTGCGGCCTTCATTGAAATCAATCCCGGCAGTCATAACGTGAAATGCGAAACGCCTGGGGACTTTTCCGTGAAGTGTAAAAATTTTACGGTTGAGGCCTCTGCCGTCGCCAGCATTAAAGCCCCGGCGATCAAGCTCGAAGGACCACTGACAAATGCCGCAGGATCGGCTGCGAAAATGGCAGGCGGCGTGGAAACCGACGCAGACGTTACTGCCGCAGGTATTAGTCTCAAGTCGCACGTCCATTCCGGTGTTTCTACAGGCTCCAGTAACACGGGAGGGCCTAAATAAATGAGAGTAAGGCGAACAACGGCCGACGGCGATATTTGCTTCGGCCACAATGCAAACGATTATTTAGTCAACACGCCCGAAGCCGTCGCGCAAAATGTCCGGACACGCCTCGCGCTTTGGCAAGGACAGTGGTTTATCGACACCGATGAGGGCACGCCCTATCTGCAGCAGATTTTAGGCAAGCAAAGCGCGGCTGATCTCGTAATCAAAAGCCGCATTTTGGAAACCCCGGGCGTTCAGCAGATCGACGAATTTGAGGCGGTGCTTGACCCGAACACACGGCGCCTGACCATACAAGTCAAGCTCACCACGAATTACGGCCCGGCGAGCATTAACGGAGAAATTACATGATTGATGATCCGGTTTTTTCGGTTACTGAGACAGGTATCTCAGCTCCGTCCTATGAAGAAATTTACGAGTATCTAAAGGGCCGCATGCGGGCCATTTTTGGTGATGACATCAATCTGGACGCTGACACCCAGGACGGCCAGATGGTCGGCATTGTGGCGGCGGCTATCTCGGACGTGAACGCTCAGGCGATCGCGGTTTATAACGCATACAACCCGACCACAGCCAAGGGCGTGGCCCTGGATTCTGCGGTCAAGGTCAACGGCATCACGCGGCAGGCCGCATCACACTCCCAGGTTGATCTTCGGATCGTTGGCCAGGCCGGGACGCGTATCGTCAACGGCGTGGCCCTGGATGAGGCGGAGAACAAATGGAATCTGCCCGCTGATGTCGTGGTGCCGCCTGCTGGCGAAATCACTGTAACGGCAATTGCTGCAGAAGAAGGAAACATTCAGGCACCTGCCGGGACTGTCAACCGTATCGGAACCCCGACGCTCGGCTGGCAAACTGTGGAAAATATTCTCGCGGCCGAGCCCGGGGCGCCGGTGCAAACCGACCTCGAGCTTCGAGTGCAGCAGTCGAAATCGACCGCGCTCCCCAGTGTTTCGCTGTGGGAAGGCATTATCGGCAGTTTGCTGACAACGGCCGGCGTGCGACGTGTTAGTGGCATTAAGAATGACGGCGATACCCCGACAACTGAGGGCGTCCCCGGACATTCGATCGCGATGATCGTCGACGGCGGGGAAGTGGCCGATATTGCAAAAACGATTTTCTTAAAGAAGGGTGAAGGTGTCGGAACCTATGGCTCCACGTCGTACAACTATCTGGACACTTATGGCTTCCCTAATACGATTAAGTTCTCGCGTCCGACGGTCGTGCCGGCTTATTGCAAACTCACGATCTCGCCGGCCGTCGATTATCTCTCCAGTGCCGAGGAGGAGATCAAGGCTCGGATCGTCGCTTACATTAACTCCCTGGACATCGGCGAATCTGTAAACATCGCCCGGGTGCTTGCAAGCGCGGTAAAGACTGACGCAGGGATCGTGGACGAACGTTTTAGCGTCGAGGCCATCACGCTTGGCCGCTCGGCTACAGCTCAGACCGCCGCCAGTCTCGCAATTGCGTGGAATGAGGCGGTTTCATGCGCTCCGGAAAACGTGACGGTGGAGGTACAGACATGAGCGATGCAAATCGTTATACCGAGCTGATCGCCGGAGCGCATTTTGACAAACCGAAGTATCAGCAATTTATTTATGAGCTGACCGAACCGCTGAACGAAGCAAGAAAACGTTTGGCGGTTTTTTATAAGCATTTTGACGTTGACACTGCTGTAGGCGTCCAACTGGACGCGGTCGGCGTGCGGGTCGGGATCTCCAGGCGCCTGCCTATGAAATTGGTCGGCGTCTATTTTGCCCTGGACGATGTCGATGGTGTCGGTTTCGATAAAGGCGTCTGGAAGGGCCAGTTTGACCCGTCCGACGGCATGGTTACGCTGGACGACGAAACGTATCGCGCAGCGATTAAAACGAAAATCCTCGCAAATAAATTCGACGGCAAAAACGAATCGGTCCCCGAGTTTTTAAATACCGCTCTCGGATATTTCGGTGTCCCGGCAAAGCTCTTTGACTTCCAGGGTCAGCAGAATATGCACGTCGTGATCAATCTCACGAAAGCAGAGACGCCGCCCATTGTTTGGGAGCTCATAAGCCGCCGACTAATCGACATAGTGGCGGCAGGCGTCGGCATGCAGATTGTCGACAACGTGCCTTACTTCGGTTTTGACTATGAAACGGCCTCGATCCAGGGGTTTGATTCCGGTCACTTCTTCCCGTTTGAAAACTAAACATTCATTTATCTCATCAGCCTCGCAAACAGCGGGGCTTTTTTTATGGGTTTATCTCATGGCAACAAATAACATCCTCGCGTTTTGCACCGGCGCCAATCCTAACGTATTAACTCCTACTGCTTGGCAAACGACGCCAGCACGATCAAGCGGTTTTGTTTCAGGTATTGCACTTTCTTCTCACGTTAATACAGCGGTCGTAGGCGGCGCAAACATCGCTCACGCAGTCGGCGAATTTATCAAAAATCAGCTTAATGAAGATGTAAATCCGACGAACGAAACGGCGCTCGTAAGTCAGTTTTTACGCGCTCTACAAATTTTTATTCAGCGTGGTGGTGCTTGTCCGATCGGCTCGATTATTCCGTATTTGGGTGGCGACGTTCCTTACGGCTGGTTATTAGCGAACGGAGCCTCTGTGCTCAGATCACAGTACGACAAGCTGTTTGCCCTAATAGGTACCAAGTTCGGCGCCGCTGACGAAGCACATTTCAATTTGCCGAATCTTCATCACCGCTTCATCGAAGGTACGACAACGCTTAGCGAGGTGGGAAGCTACGTCGAGGCTGGGTTACCGAATATCTTTGGCGAATGGGCAAACACTCACGCCGCCAATACGGGGGCAGTTGTCGTCGGGGCGTCCTATTTTAGAGACACTCAAAATCCCAACCGAATGTCTACGTTAATGGAACCCGCGTCAGCCCATATGGGCTTTAATGCCTCCCGTATATCTTCGATTTATCAGGATAATATGTCGGAAGTTCGTGTGAACGCCTTGTTTGCAATGTGCTTAATACGCTCGAACTAAACATAGAGTGCGCATCGAGGCTGTTTGAACCGTCGAAACGGAATCTTGATAAATTGCGCTAGTCCGAGAAAGATCAAAGTTACCCACGGAATCCTGATTTCCGTCTGTCCTAAGAGGATCGAAAACGGAACGCGGATATGTCCCTGTCGTATAGAAAGGGCCAGTTAAATTTGTGAGACACATTCTTAGTGAACCAACATTATCGACTTGGAATGTGCCTTTGCTATTCGGGACTACCGAATATT
>ULUL01054620.1_pt1 | contig 24710 bp, 17 predicted proteins | sample 1958481 | NCBI WGS metagenome assembly ULUL01 (sample SAMEA4835759, study PRJEB28245) | human gut metagenome | biome: gut microbiome; material: fecal sample | place: Denmark | collected 2008 | reverse complement strand
ATGAAATCTGCCCACAAGAATGTACGAGTGAACTGTAACTAAAATACCGAAAATAAAAAGCTCCCATCCTTATGCTTCATTTCATAAGGACGAGAGCGAATCTGCTTCGTGGTACCACCTTAATTTGCTGGCTCTGCCAGCCTCATAGCTACAGTATGCCTTTACAGCCATACGATAACCTGGCACTATAACAGGTGCACCTGTCGCAGCCTGTTTGCCAATGGATCCGTTCTTTCATAAAAAAGATACCTTCCGGCAAAGTCGGTGCGCAGCTCCGAGACCATGTTCAAAGAAGCTTTCCATGTTCCTTCCCACCTTACGGAACTCTCTGTGATTTCTTTCTTCTTTTACTCTTCTCTTCATAGCCTTTTTCAATCTAAGGAGAGTTTACCCCATTCTTCTCCAAATGTCAACAATTTGTTTTTGTGTCGCGGTCATATTTTTCTATATGTCTTTATTGCACATACATGTGACCGAATACGACGGATTCGCCAATCCTGTTGGCAATCAAAAGCACTTAGGCGTCAATCTCCTTGGTCGCAGATTTCTGTCCTTTCATCCAGAAGCGTTCGTCTGTGTGCGCGCCGTCCCTGCTAAGTTTGGTACCCAACAGATGCAGACCTGCAATCTGCAGTACTGCGCTCTTTTCCCGGATGACCTTTTTCCAGCCCTCGTGGGTCTGGATCCAGGCTCTCTTTTTCTCGCAGCCGTAGCAGGAATACACCGTAAGCTTCCATTCCTTTGCACTCACAGGCTCTTCCCAGAACACGCTCTGGGAAAGGGAGGTATCTTGAAAGCTGCCCTTTGCCGCTACCTTCCAGCTGCCTGCTCCATCCAGATAGCTGATCTCATAGTCCTTCAGGAAACCCTCGTGGGCCCTGTCTCTTTGCTCCGGCAGGTACAACAGTCCTGCTGCCCTTTCTTTCTCCTTCGCAGAGAAATGAACCGTCACAGGAAATTCTGCCCGCTCCAGCCGTACTGATGTGTTGGGATTGGGATCAAACAGCGCTTCTTTTCTGCTGACTGTGGTATCCTCGTCCGTATCCCAGTCCTCCACAATTTCTTCCATTCTTCCTATGGGAAAGAGATTTTCCTCGATTTCCTCTCTGGAAAGCTCCCCTGTGGGTGCAAAGCTTTCTGAAGAAACATATCTTAAAATTGCCTGCTTCAGGAAATATGCTGCGGGGCGTTCTTTTGGATCTCCCTCCAGGCAGGCAGATACCAAGAGCAACCTTCCTTTTCCCACTCTTGCCTCTAAAAGAAGGGAAAGGGCTAAATTCCGGTTCCAGTCATCTATGATCCTCACAATGGGCGTGAGGCTGCTCTTTTGTGTCAGCCGGAAACCTCTTGCATGTGCCAGGATATCCTCCCACTGCCATCCGCCGGAATGCTCTGTGGGGAAATCCTGGAAAATAGGATGGTTCTCCTGCACCACCATGCCAAGGCACCGTGACCAGGTAGGCCCCATCTGGCTGTTCCAGAACACATTTTTCATGGAAAGGGAAGGACACTCATAGGAAAGATCGCTCATATAAGGCGCATATACCACTGCCTTTCCCTGTGACAACCCTTCCCAGGCCTCCTGCCAATCTCTGGTATACAGACAGGGGGCTGTTTCCTGCACCTTCTTATCAGCAAAAATGGTAAATGTCCAGTGGTTCATGACCTCGCCCATCTGCAAATGAAGTGTCGCCATCGTATGTGCACTGACTCCTGACAGATCTAGGCAGATGCTTCCAAGCTCTGTGTTTTTCCCGCAGGAAATTTCTCTTGCATACAGCGTGCCCTGGCACAGAACCTTTTCCTGCTCTTTCGCAAGGCAGCCTTTCCTATCCTCTACTGTCAGCTTCCAGGTGATTTCCTGGTCGGTAAGGGGTTCCTTTCCAAAATGGCTTACAAGGACCTCCCATGTATATGGCTGTGAGCTTTGCAAAACATAGGAAGGACAGCGGAGTAAAAGCACTGTATCTCCATTGTATTCTCGGAAGGTCTCCGGTGAACCATATCCCTTTTGTTCCCAGAAAGCATCCAGAATACCCACTAACGCCGTTCCCTGGCCCAGGTAATCATGCAGGTCAAGAAGCTCAAAGCCGCCAATTTCAGGAGTTCTAAAGTTTGCTTCCAGATCCTCCTTATAAAGGCGCAGCTGATTTTCCCCGGAGCAGCGCTTCATTTCCTTCGCCAGAGGCAAAAGTCCCTTCTCCCTGGCGGATTCCCTGTAAACCCTGAAATTTCCGGGCTGCAGATAGCCTGTCATCTTGTCAATGATAGAATAATCCGGGTAGGCGCACCACTGTCCCAGCTCGTGGCATACCACAGGGCGTACTGCTCCTTCCAGGGATTTAGTGTAATCTCCTCCCCTCCATCCCTTTTCCCCACGGATGGTACCACCATCAAAGGGGCCGTAGGCAGAGCGGTGAAAATAGATAAAATCCGGTTTCGTGATTTCTGCCGGTGCTTTGTCATAAAACCACCCGGACTGGGCAGTATAAAGCCGCCTTCCTCCATAACCAAGGGCTTCATCAAAGGCTTTAGTCTCCTCCATCCACTGCTCCAGGGGACGGTACCAGGCTCCTCCCGGCTCATTCGAGGGAGAAAAGAAGGCAAAGGAGGGGTGATGGCCAAATTCCTCTAAGATTCTGCGGCTCTCCTTTTTAAGCACATCGTTCATTTCAATGCCTTCCTCAAACACATTCCACATACCGCACTCTACCAGGAAGAGAATCCCTTCCTCGTCAGCTGCTTTGAAGGCTGCCTCCGGCGGACAGTAGGAATGACAGCGGATCGTATTACAACCCCAGGCCTTTATGGTTTCCATCATTTTCTTCCACCATCGGATATCTGTCTCCGGATATCCTGTAAGAGGATATTCTCCGCCAAAATGGGTTGCTCTAAGATAGAAGGGATGTCCATCCACATAAAAAGCATTATCCTTCGTCTCCATATGACGGGGATGTGCCTTGGCATATTCCCGGTGAGCGGCTTCTCTCTGCGCCTTCTCAGAAGCCCTTTCCAGAATGACCTCTCCGGCCATACCATTCCAGGTAGCTCCCAGACCGTCGCTCACTCCATGGCCGTCCGGACGGTAAGGGTATTGCATGGAATTGTCCACACAAATGCGGATTCTATGCTCTCCGGATGCTAAATACCCACAGTTAATCTCATGGGCAGTGCACAGAGAGCAGTCCTCTCCCCGGTACTCTCCATCTATCCAGACTCTGGTACGCCAGTGTGTCAGCTCTATCCGAAGAAACCATTTCTCCAGCCCCTCTTTTCCTGCTTCAAAATCTCTCTCCGGGATTACAAAGGTTCTCTCGTACCAGGCCTCCCCAAGAAAATGTCTGGGGGGCTGTGACAAAAAAGGAACCTGGCAGCCATCCTCCTGGGCATATTTGTATTCCTCCTGCTCATACCAGAAGGGATCATACAGTCCGCTGACAAACTCTGTATCCTTCTCTACAGGATTGCCATACCCTTTGGCCTGCAGATTTCCGGGAATCTGGATCATCCCCATCTGTGTTCCGTTCTTTGCTTCCAACTCTACCTGCCATGTCCCCGCTAAATTGACTGCCACTTTCCTTTTCCTCTTTGCTTTCTGATTTTATTTAAAAAACTATTACCTATTCTCACATAATTTTCATACCCTGTCAAATATCACTTTTTGCTCAATCCCCTGTCAAATATCACTTTTTTTGCTCAATGCCCTGTCAAAACATGATAATCCACTCGCTCTGATCGCAAATTTTTCTTAGGCAAAGCGCTTTTTTGCGGTGCCATACTGTACCTTTACCAGTCCTGCCAGGGCTTCTTCATCCGCCTTCTGCAGCGCTCCTGCCTCTATTTTCCCGGGTATTTCCTCCTTAAGATAGGTTAAAATGCTGTGTAGCAAGGCCCGGCATTCCGGATACTGCTGTTTGTAAAGAAGTCCCATGCTGCTTAACATCACAACTCCTTTTCCGATCTGCATTTCCACCAAAAGTCCCATATTTTTCAGGCGGCTGTAGCTGTCCGGCACCCGGATGATAGCTTTCATTCCCCCCGGAAGGATCATGGGCCGTCCACCTGCCATGGGCCACCACTGCCAGTCGGAATGCTCCTTTGTGGGAAAGTCCTGCAATGCCGGGTGCGTTCTGTCGATCATCATTCCCATGCCGCCCTCCTGGGCAGGAAAAGTCCCAACGGACCAGAAATCTGTGCTGAACTGTCCTCCTATGGAAGCAGGGAAATTTTCCTTCACAGGCTTAGGCTCCAGATAAACTACATCTCCGGCCTTGATCCTTTCTACCTCCTCCCCGGTAAGGGATGTCAGAATCTTACAATATTCTCCATTCCATGGCTTTATAGGCTTTTTCTTAGGATAAATCCAGATAGGATAGCTGTTTGTGTGCTCTCCCACATAGATATCCACAAATAATCTCTCCCCGGCGGATAGTTTTCCACAAAAGATCACCGCTTCACCCACATCCTGCAGGCCCTGGTTCTCATAAACTGCTTCTGCAAAGTGTCCTTCCTCCAACACTCTGCCGCCTTCTGTGCGAAGCACCCAGCCCGCTCTGGCATAAATGGGCTTTTTCCCATAGTTGGCCAGCTTCACCTGGGCTTCTATGGTCTCTCCTTCCTCATAGGTATACTTTTCCAGATAAAGCAAGGGAAGCACCGGGCGGTAAAAGTTCCGGAAGCGCTCCGGCTTTGCAAAGGAGTAGGGCTTGGGCTGTAAATGGCTGTTCAGCATCCCCACAAGGGCTGTTCCCTGTCCCGGGAAATCCTGCAAGCCAAGCAAGGACAGACCGCTCATTCCCGGTGTCCTGAGTACTGCCTCCACTTCTTCCCTGTAACCAAGTAAGGAAAGCTCCCCCGTTGCTTCCACTGCCTTATTCCAATCTGAAAGCTGGCCTGCCGCCTCCACATGCTCCTTGATGATCTCCAGATTCCTCGCTCTCGTCACGCCCTGGAAAGCAGCAATCTCACTAAATTCCGGCAACACCTCATACTGTCCTACTTCAAAGCCAAATACCGGCTTTCCTTCCTGTAAAATCTTTTCAACAGTTTTCTGGTAATTGTGAGTCGCTGTAGGATATGCTTCATTCAAATGCCCCACCATCGGAGAACTGGTAGCACGCAGCATTTCCTCATAAAAGCCTGCAGAGGTATAAAAATCACTGGCCTCATCCAAACCAAATTCTCCATAATTGGCATTGGAGGAGTTGGCATAAAGTCTGGTAGCATCCGTACTGTGGGCAATCTTAAGAAGCTCGTCCATCACTTCATGACCTCTCTTAGTAGCCCACAGCTCGTTTCCAAAGGTCAGCATCACAAAGGAAGGATGATTAGCCAATGTGCGCAGGATACCGGTAAGCTCTAACCTGTAGTATTCCTGAGCTTTTGTATCCTCAAAAGCATCCTTGCAGTTCCAATGGGAAAGCTCCGGCTCCATCATCATTCCCATTTCATCTGCTGCCGCAAAGGCTGCCTCCGGCGGGCACCAGGAATGAAACCGCATGCAGTTTACGCCGTAAGAAGCATAGGTGGACAGCACCCTTTTCCAGCTTTCTTTGTCCACGGGAGGATGTCCCTCCTCCGGAAATACACAGCAGTTTGCCTCTCCCCGCAGGAAAAAGACTCTCTGGTTGATGGTAAGGCGGTGGGCTTCATTCTGCCCAAATTCCCGGACGCCAAAGTGAGTGGTATAATTGCTTCTGTTTTCTTCTTCCGAGGTACTTAGGGATGCGCAAACCTGATATAAATTTCCTTCCTCCTCATCCCATCTGCGGATATCTTCCTTTAACAGAACCTTGGTAAGGACTATGGTTGTCCAATTTTTTTCTGATTTTACATTTCTTATATTATACCCCTCTTGTTCTGCTTCCCGGGTGTTTTCTTGTGATACGGTTTCCTGTGCCATTTTTTGATCCTGCACGCGCTTCTGTTCTGGAAGCATATTCCTTCTTTGGACACCCTCAACGCTTACCGGAATCTCCACACAGCCTTCCTTAAATGCTTCACTTTGCAATTTCAGGGAGATTTCTCCCTTTTGCCCTTTGATTTCCTCTTCTCTTGCAAGTCCACAGATATCTGCCTCGATTCTCACGCTTCTGCAGCCTGCCTGGGGATAGATCCGCAGGCTCTGGATAAAGGTCTGCTCCTCTCTTCTGATCCGCAGATACCCCAGAATACCGTTCCAGTTGGTCTGGGTCTCATCCGTCACTGCAGAGGCTCCGATGATGGACTCCCTGGACCATGCCTCATAGCGGTTATCGGAAATAAAAGTAAGCTCTGCTTCCTGCCCGGCAAAGGCAGTTACCTCATACACGTACGGCGTACTGAGCGTACCCGGCACAAAAGCTTCCACTTCAGTTCCGTTGACCAAAAGGCTTAACTGTCTTGCTCTCTCCGCTTCCAAAAACAATCTGCCGCCCTCTGCTTTGGGAAGCATCACCTTTTTTACAAATCTTACAGCGCCCTCAAAGGTATGCAGCCTGGTCAGTCTGCCTGCCAGCTCCTTTTCATCTTCTCTGCCAATTCCATTAGTATCAAGCGTCCCCGGAAGCATCACCCTATGCTCCCCCAATTCCTCTGACTTTAACAGCCATTCCCCTGACAGATCCTTGTACTTCTCCATTATTCCCTTCCATTCCTTTCTTAAATCTGCCTGAATATGCTTTGACATACAAATACAATATTCACTCGCATATCATGATGTTGGGCTCAAAAGATCTTTGGCCCCCAACCAACGTCATGTGCACCAAAAACACATAGTGTGGATGGTCATCCGGCCGTTTCCTGCCCCAAATAAGGTCATTGTATCATGCATTCTATGAAATAACATTAAGAAACTTTGCTCTGCCATTGCTATTTTCTGCTTCATCACAAGTTCTATAAAATATGGTATGTGAATGCCAATCTTCTCTGTCACGATTCTCCTGCTCTATTTGCCAAGCCTCCATAAAATGCACAGAATACCTTTCCACCGTTTACAACTCAAAAAACAGGCAGGACTATCTGAAAATCCAGATGTCCCGCCTGCTCTTATGTCTTCCCGTGGATAGGAAGGTTTCTGCTTGTAAAGAAAGATTCCGATTTTATCACCGCCTCAGACACCCAATATTACTGTGTCAGTGCGTGAATGAACTTGTACCCTTATACCGGCATTACTCCCTCCCAGTATCAGAAAAATACCGTGGATACGGTGTGATCTTCATCAGCTCTCCCAAGGTAGTCTCCCCCCAGCTATAATTTGTCAGGTAACTGCCTTTAAAAAGCTGTGCATATTCTTTTTTGCCGGACAGGTAATGATACAGATCGCACTCAACTTTATCCATCACAATACGGCGGTTTCCGTCAATTGCTTCCACAATATCTGTGATTCCGTATTCCTCCAACGTGCTTTTCAGCCGGAGAGCAACTTTGCGATATCTAGAGAGCGTCAAAGTACTGGCAGGTTCGTCTTCCCACAAAAAGCCAATGGCTTCTTTGGAAGTAACATACCCTCCCTTTCGATCAACAAGCAGCGCCAAAAGCTCCTTTGCCTTTTTGTTGCGGAATACGATGGGAGTATCTCCTACGAAAACGTCAAAATATCCAAAGGTACGGATGGATACCCTGCGCTTTTCCGGCAAGGTTTGCTTTATAACTTCCAGGCTGCCTTCTACCGGATAAAGCATAACATAACGCGAAGAATCCTCATTCGGTTCTTTTGTGGAACAGATTGCCTTCATTTTACGCTCTGTCTTGGATTGATAATCAAAATAAGTAAATTCTGCTTCTCCCATTCTCAGCAATTCCGCAAAATTCTCATAAGCTGCCTCACTGTAGGCAACAAAGCTTTCTATAGGTGTAAAGCATTGTGTCAAGGAAATCCATTCTTCTTCGGTATATCCAAAAAATTCGTAAATATTTTCAGTCGCATACAATGGTTTTACCATTCCCTGTGCCGTAACCTCAAAGGCTGCAATACCATCACAAAATTGTGTGACTAAGTTACGCATTTTTTCTTTCAGACGACTATTTTCTTCCCTCAATGCCACAGGATCCGCCATCTCTTTTATCTCACGGCAGCAATAGAGGCTGACTGCTTCATCCACTTTAATAAACGTCCCTATATATTGTTTGATGCTGCCGTCCGTGGAACGCGCCTGATAGGTAATTTGCGGTGGTTTCCCGTCCCCTCCATACAATCTTCTTTGACAGAAGTCCTTAAAAAATTGACGAACAGTATCCTGCTGTGCAAAGGCTACGGAAGCGATCACCCACTTTTCCAACGCATCTTCCATTTGCATTGCTATATTTTCAAAGCGCTTAAAATAGGACATTTCTTCACAATACAGGCATTTCACCGTATTGGCATCCAGATTAAACTCAAAAATCTTTGTATAAACATCGGCAAGAGCCTGCAGATATCGTTTGCTTTCACTGAGCTTTTTCGCCTGATAACGCTCTGTCACATCCATGCATACACTTTGAAATTCTGCTTTACCCTGCTCATTGATACATTTTGTAACCCACCCGAAAACATGTACGCGGGTGCCGTCGCAGCGAAGCAGTGTCATCTCTCCGGCAATCGGAGTATCGGAAGAATAAACGCGATTCAGATATTTTGAAAATCTACGGCGTTCCTCCATTGGGATCAGCAAAAAGATATTGCTTTTGCACATTTCCAAATAGTCCATTTCCCCGTCTTTTGCTTTCGGGAAACGAAGAAACTCCATCATTTTGGGATTGATATAGGTGATCCTTGGCTGCTTTTCACAGGTATATCTCAAAAACCCGCCGGGAACGGTTTCATTCAAAAATTGCATATCCGTATTTTCGTTTTTCATATCGGTTATATCTGTCAAAACAGAATATCCGATAAGCGTTCCGTCATCCAGCCTTTTAGGCATTATGGTATCTCTTACCCAGATAATGGTACCGTTTTTTTGGACAAGGCGGTACTCACCTGTAAGAGCCTGTTCCTTCCTGATCATATCTTGGATAAATTCAGAATACTTTTCCCGGTCAGCCGGATGCACCTGCAACGCATACAGATCCCTGCCATCGTCCAACAGTTCCTCTTTTTGCATGCCGAGCATATCACACAGATTCTGACTCACATAGCTTATGCGGACAGGCTGCGTCAAAATATACTGGTGAAAACCGCTGATGTGTTGATTCAATATATCTTCCATATTACCTAACATATCTCTCATCGTAACTCCTTTTGCAGAGTCAAATGCTCCGCATGCAGGACCTTTCGTCTGATTTTGCATTCTAGTATAACATGTAAATATCTTATCAGCAAATCCGGGATACTTTATTATAGACTTTCGTTCTGACTGCGAAGGACATGCTTTTGTATTTTACCGCTGATGGTTTTCGGCATTTTTGTTACAAACTCAACAAAACGGATCCATTTGTATTCCGCAAGTTTTTGATTACAGAAATTTTTAATTTCCAACTCAAGCTCCTGGGAAGGCTCATAGGAAGTGTCAAGAACAATAACCGCCTTGATCGCCTGCCCCCGCAGAGGATCCGGCACACCGATCACACTGCATTCTACAACGGCAGGATGCTCCATCAATACATTTTCCACTTCATAGGGACCTACCCGGAAACCTCCTGTCTTGATAATATCATCAAAGCGGCCATGAAACCAATACCTGCCGTTTTCATCCATATATGCCGCATCCCCGGTATGATATACACCGTCACGCCACACATAACGATACTGTTCTTCGTCATCCAGATATGCAGTAAATACCCCCGGCTGTCTGCCGGCTTTTTCAGGAATAATGACAACCTCACCTACTTCACCGGCCTCAACAGTTTTTCCGTTTTTTCCGCGAAGTTCAATATGGTAAAAAGGAGACGGTGTTCCCATAGAGCCCTCCACAGCATGGTCTCCTTTGAAATTTGCCATCAACAGCGTTGTCTCGGTCTGCCCGTATCCCTCGCAAAGCCAAAGTCCGGTTTGCTCCTTAAACCTGTGAAACACTTCGGGCGCCAACATTTCACCTGCTGTCGATGCATGCTTAAGCGTTGGCATATCCGGGATCCCTTTACGGACAAGATAACGGTAAACCGTAGGAGGCGCGCAGAAAGAAGTCACACCATAATGATTGATCACAGCAGTTAATTGTTTCGGGTCAAAATTATCGAAGTCATACACCATAACGGCGCTGCCGATCAGCCATTGTCCGTAAATTTTACCCCAGGACGCCTTTGCCCATCCTGTTTCTGCAACCGTAAAGTGCAGACCGCCATCCTCAGCCTGATGCCAGTACTTTGCCGTGACAATATGCGCAAGGGGATAGCTATGTTCATGGATCACACCTTTCGGATAACCGGTAGTGCCGGATGTAAAGTACAACAACATCGGATCTGTCACCAAAGTCTGCACACGTTCAAATTCCGCAGGGGCTTTTTTCATTGCCTCTGTCAGATTTTCAAAACCATCTGCATCCTTCTGGACACACCACAGCTTTGCCCTCATTCGAGCCTCTTTCAGTGCTGCGATAATTTTTTCTGGGACTTCATTCTGCGTAGTGCACACGATCGCCTTTGCCTTAGATACTTTCATTCGATATACAAGATCACTAACCGTCAGCATATGGGTCGCCGGTATCATCACAGCCCCCAGTTTGTGCAGGGCAACTGCCGCAAACCAATATTCATAGTGTCGCTTCAAGATCACCATGACACGGTCGCCTCGACTAATTCCTGCACTATGAAACACATTTGCCATTTTATCACTGTATTTTTTTATATCTGCAAAAGAAAAAATATGTTCTTCCCCTTCGACATTGCACCATACAAGCGCCCGCTTATCCGGCGTTTCCTTTGCAGCTTTATCCACAACATCATAACCGAAATTGAAGTTATCCGGATATTTAAGTGTTATTTTTTTCAGTCTGCCGTTTTCGTCCACAACTTCATTACAATACTGTTTGTATATGCTCATACTTACTCCTTAATGACCGCAGCAATGCCCAGGTTACGGAATCTGTTATACCGCTTTTGGATCAGATCCGTGTCACCTGCCAATTCTTTGATCTCTTCTGCTAAAAGGTTGCGAATACGGTCATAGAATTCTTTTTGTCCTATGTTGTCTTCGGAAAGAATACACTCGATCACACCAAGACTTTTTGCATCTTCCGCTGTTAATTTTAAGCTTGCCGCAGCAGTTTGGGCTTTGGATGCATCCTTCCAGAGAATACTCGCACACCCTTCCGGTGAAATCACGGAATATACAGCATTTTGCATCATCCAGACTCTGTCTGCAATAGAAAGTGCAAGAGCGCCGCCACTGCCGCCTTCGCCAATCAGGATAGAGATGATCGGCACGCAAAGAGAAGACATTTCTAAAAGATTTTCTGCAATCGCCTGTCCCTGTCCCCGTTCTTCGGCGCCAATCCCACAATACGCACCGGAAGTATCCACAAAACATAGGATCGGTCTGCCAAATTTCTCTGCCTGTTTCATAAGACGTAAAGCTTTTCGGTATCCTTCCGGCTGAGGCATACCGAAATTACGGTAAGTACGTTCTTTTGTAGTATGCCCTTTCTCAATTGCAATGACCGTCACAGGCATTCCTGTCAACCTGGCAATCCCACCTACGATAGCAGGATCATCTCCATAACGGCGATCACCGTGGAATTCCATAAAACAGGTAAAAATGTTATGGATATAATCAAGCCCCGTGGGTCTTTTACTATCACGGGCAAGTTTTACCCGGTCATAAGCAACTTCACTCATATCATCGCCCTCCCGCCATGCATCTTTAATAGCTCGGTCAAATATTTCTTCTGGTCGGACCGCGGGATAATACTGTCAATAAATCCATGTTCCAGTACAAACTCTGACTTCTGGAATCCTCGCGGAAGTGGTTTCTTCGTTGTCTGTTCAATTACCCTCGCTCCTGCAAATCCCACCGTTGCGCCGGGTTCTGCAAGGATAATATCCCCTTCCATGGCAAAGCTTGCCGTTACGCCGCCTGTCGTGGGATCCGTAAGAAATGCAATATACAAAAGTCCTGCATCACTGTGTCTCTTGAGGGCTGCGCTTATTTTGGCCATCTGCATCAAGGATAGCAGTCCTTCCTGCATACGGGCTCCGCCGGATACCGTAAAACCGATAACCGGCAAACGATGCTGCAGCGCATATTCCAGTAATGCTGTTATTTTTTCGCCAACGGCACTGCCCATACTCCCCATCATAAAATAGGGGTCCATAACAAATAGACAGCATTTTTGCTTCCCAATAGCAGCCGTACCGCACACAACTGCCTCTTTTTCACCGCTCGCTACACGAACTGTTTCGATTTTGTCTTTATATCCGGGGAAATCCAGCGGATCATTCCCTTCCATATTGGGATATAACTCACGAAAGCTTCCTTTGTCAGCGATCATTTGTATGCGTTGACGGGCTTTCATGCGAAAATGATATCCGCAAGGGCAGACCAGATTTCTCGCCCAAAGATGGCTCAGCGCAATATCCTTATGGCAATTCGGACAGGTTTTCTCCGGCTCTCCGGCGTCACGCTGAACAGGCGCGAAAGCACGCCCACCTTCTTCTAACTGATTTTTCGGTTTTAAAAAATGAAGTAATGCCATTCAATCACCTGTTTCCCATAAAAGTCAAATCATAATTACCGGATGTAAAGCGTTCATCTTCCACAATCCCCAGTTGTTCCTCTATATTCGTCGTTATGCCGTCAATGACCAATTCGCAGAGTGCCGCCCGCATTTTACGAAGGGTTTCCTCTCTTGTCTTTGCATATACGATCAGCTTACCAAGCAGGGAATCATAATAGGGCGATATGACCGTACCTGCAACCAGGCAGGTATCAAACCGTACAGCAGGTCCCCCCGGAACATGGATCATTTTCAATGTTCCGCAACTGCCTGCATTGATACGGCATTCAATTGCCGACCCTTTCATCCTGACGTCTTTTTGCGTAAAGTCAAGCGGGATGCCTGCCGCAATACGGATCTGCCATTTTACAAGGTCAAAGCCTGTCAGCATTTCTGTCACACAATGCTCAACCTGCAGCCGTACATTCATTTCCATAAACCAGAAATTGCCTTCACGGTCAAGCAAAAATTCAAGTGTCCCTGCACCTGTATAGCCGATCTGCTTTACTGCATCTACCGCCAGCTCTATCATTTTTTGACGCTGCCTGTCATTAACGGCAGGCGAAGGGGTTTCTTCCAACAGCTTTTGATTTCTTCTCTGCAGGGAGCAGTCACGGTCTCCAAGACATACAACATTTCCATATTCATCAGCGAGGATCTGCAATTCAATGTGTCTTGCGGGAAAAATATATTTTTCAAGGTATACACTGCCATCCCCAAAAGCACTGACAGCCTCGCTCGTGGCCTGATGGTAGGCATCATTGAGCTCCTCTTTAGAACGGATCAGACGAATTCCCCGTCCACCGCCTCCTGCGCAGGCTTTGAGCATAACAGGGTATCCGATCCTGTCTGCCGCCTGCCCTGCTTCCGTGACAGAGGCTACCGCCTTTGTTCCCGGAATGACCGACAGACCTGTGCCTTGGATCAGCTCTTTTAATATTGCTTTATCGCTAAGACGCTTCATGCTTTCAGGATCCGGCCCGATAAATACCAAGCCGTTCTTTCTGCAGGCACTGGCAAAATGAGCATTTTCAGAAAGGAATCCATAACCGGGATGAATCGCCTGCGCCCCTGCCAAAATAGCGGTACTTATCATTTGATTTTCATTCAGATAGCTTTCCGAAGCTTCCGGCCCGCCAATACAATAGCTTTGATCGGCAAGCGCAACATGAAGGGCATTTCTATCTGCCTCGGAATATACAGCAACCGTAGCTATGCCCATCTCCTTACATGCCCGAATGATCCGGACGGCGATCTCACCACGGTTGGCGATCAATATTTTAGAAAACATGCTTCATTCTCCTATGATTGCAACGGAAAATTCAGCAGATACACACAGCCGTCCGTCCACTGTGACAGTGCCTTCCCCAAAGTAAAAGGGATGCTTGTCCCGTTTGATACGGCATTGTGTTTCAACTGTGTCTCCCGGTTTTACGGGCGAACGGAACTTTACATGATCAAGTCCCGTATAGACCGGCAATTTCCCTTTGTCCATCCCTTCCTGCATTAGTACGCAGGCAGACTGCGCCAATATCTCACAGAGAATAACGCCGGGAACAATAGGATTATCCGGAAAATGTCCTTTTAAGAAAAACTCATCGCCACGAACGGTATAATGTCCCACAGCAGTGCCTTCCCTGTTTTCCACATCATCCAAAAGCAGCATATCCTCTCTGTGAGGCAGTATGTTTTTTATTTCTTCTCTGTTCATATCCTCACCTCTTGATACGGAACAGTTCTGTTCCGTACTCTACAACCTGTCCATCCGTAACGCAGATCTTTGAAATGACACCTTCTTCTTCCGCAGTAATTTCATTCATCATTTTCATCGCTTCCACAATGCAGAGAGTTTGTCCCTTTTTTACAGTATCTCCAATAGAAACATAGAGGTCGGCATTTTCGGCAGGAGCTGCATAAAAGATACCCACAACAGGGGATTTCACACTAATGTAATCCTTAGATCCGTCTAAGGTCTGGGCAGTATCTATAGGCTCTTTGGCAGAATATACGGCTTCTTGTGCCGGAGACGGAATAAAATGCTCCAAGCGGACTTTGTTGTTTTCCTCTGTAATTTCAAGGCCGGTCAACTCCAGCTCCTTCATCAGCTTAGCATATTTACGAATATCTGTTTCTTTCATTGGTCTACACCTTTCTGAAAGCAAGACAAGCGTTATGACCGCCAAATCCAAGTGAATTAGAAAGTGCCAATGTAATACCTGCTTTAACGGCAGTATTCGGAACACAGTTTAAGTCACAGGCTTCATCCTGCTCACGCAAATTGATCGTGGGTGGAATAATGCTCTCATTCAGTGCAAACAGACAGGCCAATGCTTCTATAGCACCTGCTGCGCCAAGCATATGCCCTGTCATAGACTTTGTGGAACTTACATACGCTTTCTTTGCATTATCTTCTCCAAGCGCTTTTTTGATAGCGGCTGTTTCCAGCACATCGTTCATAGGTGTGCCTGTGCCGTGTGCATTTACATAAACAATATCCCGGTCTGTATAACCGGCTTCCCTCATCGCATCCATCATTGCCTGTGCGCCGCCCCGTGCATCCGGACGCGGTGCGGTGATATGATAGGCATCGCAGGTAACACCGTAACCACACACCTCTCCGTAAATCTTTGCACCGCGAGCCTTTGCATGTTCATATTCTTCAAGGATAAGACAAGCAGCGCCCTCTCCAATGACAAAGCCGCCCCTGCGTTTATCAAAAGGCAATGATGCTGCATCAGGATCTTCGGAAGTGGAGAGTGCCTGCATATTCACAAACCCTGCAATCGCAGAAGGCACAATAGCCGCTTCAGCACCGCCGGTGATCACAGCATCGGCATACCCATGGCGGATCAGGCGCATAGCCTCGCCGATGGCATTGGAGCCGGAAGCACAGGCTGTCACAGCAGGCATTGCCGCGCCACGGCAATCATGCCGGATAGCAATCATACCTGCTGCCATATTTCCGATCATCATAGGTATGAACAGTGGAGAAACACGGCGGGGACCTTTTTCTATCAGCTTAGTGTATTCTGTTTCAAAAGTGCCGATACCTCCAATCCCTGTACCAAAGATGACTGCAAAGCGTTCCGGTATGACAGTACCTGTAATGCCGCTTTCCTCCACTGCCTGCTGTGCGGCTGCCACAGCAAACTGGGCATATCGGTCGGTGCGCAGCACGTCATTTACCTCCAGATATTCTTTTGGGTCAAAACCTTTCACCTCTGCGCCTAATTTTGCCTTAAATTTTTCTGTATCGAAAAGAGTAATGGGCGCAATGCCATTTTTGCCATTCTTCATATTTTCCCAGGTATCGGTGACATTGTTCCCTAAGGGTGTGATCGCACCGACACCGGTAATGACAACTCGTCTGTTTTCACTCATATTTTTCTCCTTACATAGCGATGCCGCCATCCACGCGAAGTACTTCGCCGGTCACATAGTTTGCAGTTACAAGGTATGCCACTGCATCCGCTACATCCTCTGTTTTACCCATCTTTCCCAGAGGAATCCTGTTTAAAAGAGGATTATTTGTCTGATCCTGCGTCATATCCGTTTCTATAAATCCCGGTGCAACCGCATTACAACGGATGCCTTTTGAAGCAAACTCCTTTGCCACAGATTTGGTAAGTCCGATCAGTCCTGCCTTCGACGCAGCATAATTACATTGTCCTGCGTTTCCTGTGATGCCCGCAACCGAGGTAATATTGATCACGCATCCTTCTTTGGCCCGCAAAAACAATCCGGCCATATGACGGATCATATGGAAAGCTCCTTTGAGATTGGTATCCATGACGGTGGTAAAATCTTCTTCTTTCATCATAGGGAGCAAGCCGTCACGGGTAATCCCCGCATTATTCACCAAGATCTGCGCCGTACCAAAATCAGCCTTGATCCTTGCCACGGTTTCTTTTACCGCCAAAAAATCAGCTATATCACATTGATACTTTATTGCTTCCACACCATATTCTTTCCTGCATTTTTCACAAACCTTCCAGGCGGCCGCCTCATTGCCTGCATAAATAACAGCTACATTTGCGCCCAGGGAAGCCAGTTTATAAGTAATTGCTTCCCCAATCCCACGGGAACCGCCGGTTATGACCGCTGTTTTGCCTTTTAACATCCTTCTACCTCCGCAAGAAATTCACCTACATTTACAGCTTTTACCTCTGCGCTGATCTTTTTTATCATGTTGGTAAGAGTTTTGCCGGGACCGATCTCAATGAAGATAGTAACGCCATCGGCGATCATATTACGAATACTCTTTTCCCACTGTACAGGACTGCATATCTGCTTGGAAAGCAGGCCTTCCACATCCTCTGTATAGACTTCCCCTGTCACATTGGAATAAAGCCGGATACTTCCTTCCTTGATCTTCGCCTTTTCCAATTCTTTGGCAAAAGCTTCTGCTGCATCTTTCATGAAAGGGGAATGAAATGCTCCTTTTACTTTAAGGGGGATTGCTCTGCCGCCTGCTGTCTTTACATCTTTAAAGAAGTCCGGCATCTGTGAAGAAAGACCGGATACTGTGATCTGTCCCGGGCAGTTGTAATTTACCGGATACACATCCGGATAATTGCCGCATATTTCCTGTACCTGTCTAGCTGCAAGCTTCACTACGGCAGCCATAGATGTGTCAAATCTTTCGGCCTCTCTTTGCATCAGTTCCCCACGTTTACAGACAAGCAAAAAGCCTGTCTCATCATCAAATATTCCACTGACCGTTGCAGCCACAACCTCTCCAAGAGAAAAACCTGCAACTGCATCCGGAACAATCCCTTTTTCCATCAGAACACTTGCTGCTGCTAATTCCATTGCAAAGAGGCAGGGCTGTGTATTCCCGGTTTCTTTCAATTCCTCCTCCGTGCCCCAAAAGCACTGTGTGGATGTTCCCGGACGTATTTCGTCGCATAGATCATAAATCCTGCCGGCCTTTGGATATTTTTCACACAGATCTTTTCCCATACCCGGAAACTGGTCGCCCTGACCGGAAAAAACAAACGCTATCTTACCCATTGTGACGCCCTCAGAAGGATTGCCTCCGCTTCCTCCATCACTTCCTTAACAATTTCTGCTGCCGGCTGTTCTTTCCTGACCATGGCAGCAACCTGACCGGAAAGGAAACACCCTTTTTCCTCGTCCCCTTCTTGCACGGCAAGTCTTAGTGCGCCTGTTGCAAGAGCTTCTAATTCTTCATCCGGCATACCGCCGTATTCTGCCTTGGAATACTCTCTTGCAAACTGTGTGCGCAGACTGCGGACAGGATGCCCCAATCGCTTGCCTGTCACCATCGTACAAAGATCCGTGGCTTTCAATATCTTCTGTTTATATACCGGATGAATGGTACACTCCTCTGCACTTAAAAACCTGGTGCCCATCTGTACGCCGCAGGCACCCAGCATCAATGCCGCGGCAACGCCTCTGCCATCTGCAATACCACCTGCAGCAATGACCGGTAAGGCGGTGGCATCACAAATCTGAGGAACCAGTACCATCGTAGTAAGCTCTCCCACATGACCGCCGCTTTCCCCGCCTTCTGCGATCAAAGCAGAAGCGCCAATACGGGTCATAAGTTTCGCCATAGCAACAGACGCCACTACCGGAATCACTTTAATCCCGGCTTCAAGCCATTCCCGGATATATTTTGAAGGGTTGCCAGCGCCTGTAGTTACAATCTCAACCCTTTCTTCCCTCACTACTTTAGCTACTTCATCCGCAAAAGGACTAAGTAACATAATATTTACGCCAATGGGTTTTGGGGTGATGCTCCTGGCAGCCCGGATCTGCGCTCTGACATAATCGCCGGGAGCGTTTCCCGCTGCAATAATGCCAAGACCGCCGCCGTTTGATACGGCAGCTGCCAGTTTGCCATCAGCGATCCAGGCCATACCACCTTGAAATACCGGATATTCAATCCCAAGCATTTCACAAATTGCCGACTTAACCATACGCATTAACCCTTTTTACTCTGGATAAACTTATCCAGGTCATCAATGGTTTCCACCTTCTGATCTAATTCAATTTCAATACCGATTTCATCTTCCAGGTTCATAAGAAGCTCTACCGTATCAAGAGAATCAATGCCAAGTTCAGAGAACCTGCTTTCCGGCTTTACAGCAGAAATATCACAACCGGTGCGTTCCGAAACAATTTTTGCAATAGTATCAAAATACATAATGAAATACCTCCAAAATAAAATAAATGTCAACAAGCATATTTTTGCCGCCTGTTGACATTTATTTTATTCGGATGCTGTTTCCAAACCGCACTACAACCGTTCCTTCTGCGTTCCGGATTTATAAAATTATTGTAAATTCTTATACCAGTACCTTTTCTTTGGCATGCCCTTCTACCTTCCATCCACGGTCATCCTCTGTTATCCCGGTATTCTGCCCTGCTCCTAAAAAGACTGTCAAAAATGCTGCGGCTTCCCCCAAAAGGAAGTTTTATGTTTGGTTTTATTTTTATAGCTTCATCCATTTTCCATTGGTAAAGTCGGGGATATCCACTACGGCACCGCCTTTTTGAATGGACATGTCAGAAAGCTGGGTGATGGCCATCCAGCTGGCTGCATCGTAGACATCTACAGGCATCGGCTCTCCTTCTCTTAGTGCTTTAAAAAAGGTCCAAAATTCCAGCCAGTCCATACCGTCATGGGTTCCCTTAACACCTCTTTCCAGATATTCCTTCCACACAGGATGATCATAAGCTTCCTCATATTGTTCTGCATTCCCATTACATTTTTTACGCCAGTCAAAATCATGGGCGATATCCTCTTCCCTGTCCAAGAATACGGAATCGGTGGCTTCCTCGTACATTCCCTTGGTTCCCCGCACGGTAAAATTTCTGCTGTAATAGCGGGGCAATGTGGTATCAAGTGTCAGCACGATGGTCTCACCTCCGGCGCAGGTGATCACCGTAGTTACAATATCTCCCTGGGCAAACCTTGCATTTTTTAGAGTCTCATCCTCTGCCTTATGGCTTAAAATATACTCATGCAGACCTGCCGCCTTGCTGGACACAGAGGATAAATGCATCATACGGTTTCCATGATTGATCTTCAGGATTCTGGCTATGGGACCCAGATCATGTGTGGGATAATTTTCGCAGTTTCTGTTCAGATAGTTACGCAGCCTGTAATGGCGGTTTTCCCTGCCAAAAGCAATTTCATTTCGCAGATCATGCTGGTAACCTCCCGCACAATGGACTACTTCTCCGAAAAGTCCCTTTTCCACCATATTAAGGGCCATCATTTCCCGTCTGCCAAAGCAACAGTTTTCCAGAAACATAAAGGGTGTCTTAGTTCTTTCATAGGTATCTACCAGGTCATAACACTGTTTTAAGGAATAAGCTCCTCCCACTTCCATTGCCACTGCTTTTCCTGCATTCATAGCCTCCACCGCTATATCCACATGACTTTCCCAGGCAGTAACGATGATGACTGTATTCACATTTTCATCTGCGATCACCTGATGGTAATCAAGATATGCCGCAGGCTTTTCCTGTCCGGCATCCACCACAAACTTTACACCCTCCTCTAATCTGTCCCGGTAGATGTCACATACCGCAGTCACCTTTTCACCCTGGGCCAGAACCACATCCCGAAGCAGTGAACATCCCCTGCTTCCGATTCCGATAAAACCTACTTTGATTTCCTTCATTTTGTCCTACCTCTCCTATTCCTTATTTTCATTCCACACTTTTATCGATACCGGGTAATTGTCCGAAAGCCTGAAGCAGTTTTTTGATATTCTGTGCACCCTTGCATTCCTCCAGCGCCTTCTTTTCCTGCTCTGTCAGATCTGCTTCTTTCGCTTCTCCATCTTCCCTCGGCACATTTTCATAGCCCACATACCGGTTGTGCCAATAAGTAAAATATTCGCTCTGATGGTGCCAGTCCATTTCACAGGCCTTTCCGGTATTAATGATCACATTGTTCTCCACAAGCATATAACCGCCGGACATATTATGACGGATAAAAGGTACTCCTTCTGCCATCACGAAAATATTTCCGTACACATGGGCGTCCGGATTCTTGGCCGGATTCATCACGCCACCTTTCTCTGACACACTCACGTTATACCGGAAAACATTATTGACACTCTCTTCCAGGCAAAACATCACGCACCCGCCCTCATTGCCATAGCTGTAATTGTACTGATAGACAGTGCCGTCCCCGGAATCTGCGTCCCAGGCCTGTCCGTCCTGATTGTCACAGGTATGGTAAGCCTCATTATACTGGAACAAAGCATCCTTACATTTCCATGGCCAGATAGCCGCTGCTGTTTTTCCCTGCCGCGCACCGGCCTCTGTATATATTTTGTCATTGATCTCCATTGCCGCCTTCTCAGATACATTATACTGTACCAGTGGCTGAAAACAATACATAACTGTAATTCCGTCGCCGCCAATATTTTTTACCAGATTGTGTTCTATCACTACCTCTGTGTGTCCATAGGTTTTCACGATCGTCTCCGGAAGCTTCGCTGTGGTAAAATGACTGTGCGTATAGCTGTAGCCTGCGGCTATACCCCACCTGCTGCAGTTTTCCACCCTGCACTTTTCAATTCTCAGCCTGTGATATCTGGCTATCTCTCCATCCTCTTTCTTTGGCTTTAAGGCGGTACAATAGATGCCTCCGTTATTCATGTGCTTGTCATACACATTGCCCTTCACTCCGTGGACGTAAAGCCCGGTGAGCGTGATATTCTCCAGTGTACCGCCGTTTTGCGCCACCACTGCCACACCGGTACGGTTCATCTTGTCTCCCTGATCGTAACGCTCTTCGAAAATCTCTGGTTCATTGGTGATTTCCAGATTCTCTACCCGGATGTTGGCACAGTCATAAAGAAGCACTGCGGAGGATACATATCCCTTCCATACATGACAGGACGAATCTAATTTTGTTCCATAATCCTGATACCACAACCCAAGACCCTCTGTACGGATCACTGGAAGGGCTCCTTCTCCGTAGCAGCCTACCACAATGGGTCGCTCCTTGGTTCCCACATGGTCATGCAAGTGCAGCCACTGTCTTTCAAACACAGAGCCTCTTTCCAACAGAAGACTGTCTCCCGGATGAATATCTAATTTTTTCGCTTCATGAAGATTGCAAAAAGGACTTTCCTTACTTCCATCTCCACCGAAATGTCCCTTACTGCTGAAGTAATACGTTTTATTTTCCATCTGTTCTCTTCCTTTTAATCAACTATCTTTCTGCCAAACTGATTCTCTCTGCCTATGCTGGCTTCATGGTATCGTTTGTAATTCCGGTTAGGTCTCTTAGGCAATGCAAAGTTTCCCAAATGACAAAGCTCCTCCGTCTGCTCTGTCTTTTTTCCGAGTATCAGATACTCTCCTCCCGGTACTGTGGAAAACTCTGCTATTTTTTGGAAATCCCCCACCTTTCTTATCCGGTCTTTCTTTTTCTCTCTATCTTCTTTCTCCTGCAAGGCACCTTCTACCTCAAATACCCACGCTTCTCCTCCAAGCTTCTCCAAATCTACCAGGCACTTATTTCCCTTCTTACTGACGATCCGCAAAGCAGGAACCGCTTTGCCGTTCCGCAAAAGAGCGGAAACCAAAAAACCTCCTCTGGCTTTCAAGGTAAAACCGCAATTTCCAAACAGATCCTCCACTGGGAAGGGTCTGATCAGACCATCCGTGCTTTGCATAGCACTTTCGTGAAGGCTCATCATCAGTATGGCAGGGGTTTCAAAGCCGCACTGTACAAAGGGTTCCATGGGAAGGGTGGTCTTCTGCTCTCCTGCTTCGATATCCTCATAGCGGCACTGGGCATCATAGATATAGTCTCTCTGCCCCTTGATAAAGGTCTTTTTTCTGTCAAAATACCTAGAATACTGGCTCCAGTGATCCAGATTATAATACAGCCCCTGAGGAAAATGCTGAAGCTGGCGAACCGTATCCGTCAGATATTTCCAAATTTCCTTTCCTCCAAAGCCCAATCTTGCATATACTACAGGTGTGGGAGAGATTGCCACTGCGGTAGGTCTGTAATCCGGCAGTGCATGGCAGGCCGCCTCATACAGTCTGTCACCTTTATCTGCAATTCCTGTCACCTTCCAGGGATATACATGAGCACAGTTTCGCATAAAGGTTTCATTCTGCTCCTGAAAATCCGCTGCTTTTCCTTCTTTATCCTTCCCCACTGCCAGAACCTCTTCTCCTCTTTTATTGATCCTGAAAGTATAAGGAGCCAGGCGGTCCAAAAAGTCCTTCCACTGAGCGCATTTGTCGGCATCTGTGTGAAGGATTTCCGCCGCCCTGATACAGGCCGGGAACAGGGCTCTCACTGCGCTTAGATCCGGTGCCGTATCCTGAAAATCCTCACCGAACTCACACTCGTACACTCCGGCCGGATAAATATGGAATACTCCGTCCTCTTCCTTGGCATATTGCAGATAAAACTCTGCTGCCGCTTTCATAAAAGGATAAGCCCTTTCCTTCAAAAAGGTTTCATCCGTCTCATACAGATAGTGATCCCAGAACAAAAGAGCAATGTGGGAGGCAGGTGTCAATGCTCCGGGATAAGCCAGCATTCGTCCGGCAAAATCATGCATCTCACTGATTAGGATACCTCCCGGTGCACCTCTTTTTGCAGAAAATTCCGCAGCCTTAGGAAAGATATTCCAGTAAGCCTTAAGATACCCTTCCATCATTTCCGGGCGGTCCATAGTATCCGGTGTGCCGTTGTAAACCATATGAGTGTTCCAGTGATGAGGATTTCCCCACTGCCTGATATCCCCGTTCCAGGTGAAGGTGCCTCCGTTAAAGGTCATGGGATAATCCGGACCGCAACCGCATGCCATCATATATTTCTGGATCACATACAGGTTTTCCACATAGTCCCAGGTTGCCTCCTGCTGCTCCATCACCATTCTGGTATCATTCCAGAATGATTTCCAATACTTTTCTGTTCCCAAAAGAAGGTCTTTTAAATTCTCACGGCAGGTTTTTTCCACTGCTCCGCAGGCCTTTATAGCACTTTCTTTGGTCTCTCCGGTTCCACAGCAGATGAAAAATTCAAATGTCACTCCGGCAGTTTCCTTATCTTCCCCAACCTCTTTTTCTGGGAAAGCTTCCGATGCACACTGCTGATCTGAAGCAGCCAAAATATGGGAGGCATACACTTCAAGCTCTGCCCTTCGTTGATGCACCTTTCTTGCAGCTACGGTTACTTTCTCGGTTCCCGCCGTCTTATTTTCCGTTTCTTTGGCTTCCCCGCTCTTTGCATTTTCCGCCATGGCCTCTATGTCTTTTGGGGAGCTTTCCTCCTTTAGAAAGACGGACACATTCACTGCCTTATCCTTTTCCCCAAAGAAGCCCTCTGCCAGAGAGATCTTGCCCGGTTCTACCGTTACATTAGCATTTCCGAGTCCTGCCTCCGGCTCTGTGCTGATCGTATGATACCAGAAGGGAAATGCCCTGGAGCCGTAGCGTTCCAGGCTTATTCTTACACTGTTGCAGCCCTCCGTGCGCAGGCTGCCCAAGATAGCATTGGTTCCATGGAGCATCCTTAGGCTAAGCTTTGCCTTTCCAAAAGGTGTTTTAGCATGCAAGGTCAGGATTCCTGTTGCGGGAGATAATCTCATGCAAAATTCTTCCAGCAAAACAGAGTCAAAAACGGGGCATCCAAAGTCCAGTCCGATCTGTGCCGCACTGCGAAGCAGCATGGGTGCCTCTTTCCGGGGCTGGGTCCACAGATCTGCTTTGTTGATCTGCAGCTTTACTCTTTCTTTTTCTGCCCATACCATGGCTGCCATGTCCCCGTTTCCAAGAGGCAGTCCTTCAAACCCTCCCTCCTGTGGAGATAAAAATACAATATCATGCCTTTTTAAATACTCCTGCATATCTATGTTAAATACGTTTTTTTCTTTGTCAGAAGCTGCACACGGATCATTTTCTTTTCCGTAAAACAGCTTATTTAAAATTTCTTCTGCCCTTTTTTCCATATCTGCTCCTCTCTTTCCATGATCGGATTTTTCCCGGTATTCTTTCTTGTATCATGTGCAAGTTCAGCACATGATCGACATTCGCCGCTCGTCAATCATGCGAGCATGTTGACTCGCTTGCGCTCATTGTATT